>ERZ773003.662-NODE-662-length-24374-cov-4.667708_pt1 | contig 24374 bp, 31 predicted proteins | sample MGYA00580668_ERZ773003 | MGnify/ENA primary metagenome ERZ773003 (study PRJEB29015, sample SAMEA2738002) | human oral metagenome | biome: human oral; feature: human-associated habitat; material: dental | place: China | collected 2126 ... | reverse complement strand
GGATTTTGACAAATTAACAGATGAAGAAAAAGAGGCAATGAGAAAGGCAGTATTAGAGGAAGAAAAAGCAAAAGAAGCTAAAAGAAAAGAAAAAATAAAAGAATATAAAGGAATTGTAGATGAAACAGTAAGAGAAAATTTTAATAAAGTAGAAAAACTTGCTGAAATATTGAAAAATACTAAATTAGAAATTTTTAGAAGTTTTGAAGCTATCTTAGAATTAAAAGAGGAATTGTATGGAATAAAAGAAACACAAAGAAGCCACACTTTTACAACAAGTGATGGAAGTTTATCTATAATAATTGGACATAGAATAATAGATTCTTTTGATGACACTGTACACAGTGGAATAGCAAAGGTAAAAGATTATATTTCTAAACTAACAACTAATGAACAACCAGAATTGGAAAAATTAATAGATTTACTATTAAAAAAGGACAAGAATGGAAATTTAAAAGCTTCAAGAGTGTTAGAATTAGAAGCTATTGCAAATGAAAATGGTAATGAAACGTTACTTGAAGGAGTAAAAATAATTAAAGAAGCATACAAACCAAGTAAATCAAGCACTTATGTTGAAGCTTATTATAAGGATAAAACAGGGAAAATGGTAAGTGTTCCATTATCTATTACAAGTGTAATTGAGGAGAGAAATGGAGAAGATAAAGAACGGACAAATTAAATATATACATATTCTAAAAAATAAATTAAATCTAAAAGATGGAGATTACAGAAGTCTTTTAGAAAGTAAATTTAACAAGAAAACATCTAAGGATCTCAGCTCTAAACAAGCTGAGGTTCTTATAAAAATACTTGAAAGGTTAATAAGTAACTATGCAACAGAGAAGCAAAAAAACAAGTTAAATACATTGTATAGTAAAGTTTATTATGAAAAGGACAAGCAAGAATTTATTGAACACTATCTTGGAAAAGATAAAACAATGGATAATATGACAGTTAAAGAATGTAGCAAGTTAATTTATATACTACAAGAAATAGTTGACTGGTTGGAAGAAAGGGGAATGAATGTCAACAGTTAAACATATAATTAGTTTTTCAGGGGGGAAAGATAGTACAGCAATGCTTTTGCTCATGATAGAAAAAGGGTTACCAATAGATGAGATAATTTTTATGGATACAGGTGTAGAGTTTCAAGAAATGTATGATCACATATATCAAGTTGAAAAATACATCAATAGGAAAGTAACAAAATTAAAAACAGAGAATACATTTGAATTTATGTTGCTGAAATACGAGAAAAAGAAAGGAAAAAATATAGGACAAAAAGGTTATTCATTTCCAGATTTTCGCAATCGTTGGTGCACTCAATATTTTAAAAAATCTACAATAAAAAAATATTTAAAAGAAAAATATAAAGAATTTACAGTTATAGAATATCATGGAATAGCAGCAGATGAAGTAAAAAGATTGAAAAAAAACAAAGAAAAAAATATTAAGTATCCACTCGCTGAATGGGGAATGACTGAACATGAAGCATTAGAATACTGTTATAGTCGAGGCTTTAGTTGGAAAGGACTCTATGAAAAATTTAATAGGGTTTCATGCTGGTGCTGTCCTTTAAAAAATTTAAAAGAATTAAAAGTTTTGTATAAAGAATATCCTAATTATTTTCAAAAACTAGAAGATTGGGAAAACAAAACTTATAGAAAATTTAGAGCTGATTATTCTATAAAAGAATTAAAAAATAAATTTGACAAAGAGTTTGAAGGAGAAAAGAATGAAAGAAGTTAATATAACAAGACACGGACTTATGAGGTATGCTTCAAGAGTTTATAAATATCAAATTATTAATGATAGAACATTTGATATCTGGAAAAAAGCAAATGAAGATAAGATAGAAAGTTTAGAAACAGATTTAAAAGCTGAATTTCAAGGAGCTCAGTATATATGTACAGCAGCCTATGATACACATAAAAAAGCTGAATTTTACATTAATAAAGATAAAATGATGACTTATGTTGTAGTTGGTGAAAATATGGTAACTTGTTATCCAATAAATTATGATCTAAGTGATGAGGGAAATAAAGCTATTTTAAATGTATTATTAGATAATTTAAAAAAAGCTAGAATTGATGAAGATAATTTTGAAGATAAGTATTTTAAAGAAAGAGATGACTTAAATAGAGAACTTGGATTACTTAAAGCTGAAAGTGAATTATTAAATTCTAAATTAAAAACTTTAAAAGAAAAACAAGCAAGAATTGAAGCAAGACAAAATGAAATAGCAGGAGAGCAGGTAGAACTAAGAAATATTATAAAAGTTGCTGAAGAAAAAATTGTTAGAAGCAAGTTAGCTTTATAAGGAATAAAAATGGAAAGTCAAGAAGTTTTGGAGCTTATAAGAGAAGCAAAAAAAGGCAATAATGAAGCTATTGAAACATTAATTAAAAAGTATTTGAATACAGTTAGAAAGATAAATAATAAATGGGGTGGAACAGATGATGGATTCCAAGAAGGGATACTTGGAATCTACCAAGCTATAAAGACATTTGATGAAAGTTACAATACAAAATTTATGACACATCTATATTTTCATATAGAATCAAAAATCAGGAAATTTATAGATAAAGAAAGATATAAAGTACCTCAGTATGTTATTGAAGGAATAAAAAAAGGTGAAAGAGAAAGATTATATTTTTCAGAACTAGAAAATTTTGAGATTGAAGATGCTAATATAAATAATGAAAACTTAGAAAATAAGGTACTTATAGAAAAAATTTTAAATTACTGCACGGCTCAAGAAAAGACAGTAATAAACTACTTATTTTTTGAAGGTTATACAGGAGAACAAGTAGCACAAAAGCTCGGAATATCAAGGCAGTGGGTACATACTATAAAACATAGAGCTTTTGAGAAAATAAGAAATAATATTAATTTTGTAATTAATAAAAAAAATGAGTATAATAAGAAATAAATATTAAAAAAGGAGGACTAATGAAATATAAAAGTTTTAGAATAAAAAATTATAAAGCTATCAAAGACCTAACAATAGAAGTTGATAAACCTAAATTAACTCCAATAATAGGATTAAATGAAACAGGTAAAAGTTCAATCTTACAAGCAATGTTTTCTTTCGATTATACTAATGACAAGCAATATAATGGTGAATTCGTAAATATTAGTTATATTAAAAATAAGTTTAATAATAAAAGTTTCCCAGAAATTGAAGCTGAGATAGAAAATATTGATACTAATACTATTATAGAAAATGCTTTAGATTATTTTATGGAAGAAAAAAAAGAAGATTTTTTGAAAAAAAGTAGGTATAGAACAGAAAGTGCTTTTAGAGCAAATGAATATTTAGAACCCATAAAAGCATTAATTTCATCTGAGTTAAAAAAATTTTTTCATGATTCATATAAAACCTTAAAAATAAAGAGAATTTTTAATGAAAATAGTACTTATTATACTATGGAAGACTTTTCTTTTGAAACTATAAATAAAATAATAAATGTGAATGGTTATTATGATGAAGAAATTACAATATATATAGGAGTTCCAGAGCTTAGAGAAATTGTAATAAGATCTATTGTTTATTACTTACCTAACATCATATATATTGATGATTTTAAGGATATTGTTCCTGAAGAAATAAAAAAAGGTAGTCAATGGTATCCATATATAGAAGAAATTTTTGAGAAAAATAATGAAAATATTGATAAGTTTTCAAAATATAATTTATCTGATAGACAAACTGTTCTTGCTGATATTAAAGATGATTTAAATGAGAGCCTATCTCAACTATGGGATAAAATGCATATCAGTGAAACAATAAAAAGTGAATTTCAGACTCTGAATATTGATTTAAGATTTGAAAATGGTATTTTTCAGTTTTTAGTAATAGATTTGAGAGAAAAAAAAGAAAATGGAAGAAGTAGAGAAGTTGTATTTCCTGTTAATATGCGTTCTAAGGGCTTTCAATGGTTCTTTAATTTTTTTATAAAAATGAAATATAACTGGAAACATACAAATGATGAAGATTATGGAAGCATAATATTGTTAGATGAGCCTGGTGTATATTTACATACAACTTTTCAATCTGAATTAGTAAAGGTTTTAAGAGACTTATCAAAAAATAATATAATATTTTATACAACTCATTTAGAAAATATGGTAAATCCTAAAGTTGTTAAGATAGCAGAAATAAATGTAGCTAAAAGAAATAATGAAATTGTAACTATTGAAAAAATTACTAAAATAGATGATAATAAAAACTTAGGAGAAATTACACCAATAATAAATGCTCTAAAAATAGATAATTTCCCACTTGTACATTATAATGAAAAAATAATTATAACTGAGGGGATGACAGATAAAATTTTTTTAAATCTCTTACAAGAAGCAGAGTTATTAGATAAAAGCATAAAAGTAATTCCAGGAAGTGGAGTTAGTAATTTAGGAACATTGATTAGCTTATCAATAGGAATAACTAGTAAATATGTTGTTATATTTGATAATGATGAAGCAGGAAGAGAACATTTTGAAAATTATAAAAAGAATTTTGGAGATGAAGAATCTAAAAAATGGATACTTCATAAACTGGCAGAAAGAAAAGATAATATTGTACTTGAAGATTATTATAGTAATGAGATGAAAGAAATTATAGAAAAATATATAGATAAAAAAGACTATAAAACAGGACTTTTAAATTTTTATTATAATAGAAATCCTGAAGACAAACAGAAATTTTCTGATGAATTAAAAAAATTAAGTAAAAAAGATAAAGGTATTTATATATTATTGGAACAAATAAAGAAAAGACTTAACTAAGAGAGGTAAATCCTCTCTTTTTTAATAGACAAAAATAAGCTCTTATGTTATATTAATTGAGAGGAGGGGATAAAATATGGCTAAAAAGTATATAAGTGTAGCTCAAGCATCCAATAGATTAAATGTTTCAATAAGTACAATATATAACTATTGTAGAACTGGTGCGTTAGGCTATAGATGTATAAAAAATTTTAAAAGATATACATGGCAGATTGATTTAGAAAGTTTAGAGTTATTAGAAAAAGAAAGCTCGTATAAAAGTTCTCTCCAAATAAAAAAAGATTTACAATATAGTCTATTTTAAAAGAGTTCAAAGACTCTTTTTTTGTTTAAAATAGTGGTAATTTTTATTAGAATTTTATTAAAAAGTACACTAGTTAAAAATCAATTAAATATCCATAAATTCTTAATTTTAATAATGGTAAAAATTCTAAAAAAATTCTAAAAAGTTTATATTTTTTTGAAAAAACACTTGCAAAAATCAATAAAATATAGTATAATAAATACATAAGGAGGTGAGAAGATGAGTAAGAAAAAGAAAAAACAAAAGAAAGGAGGGAATAAAAAAGAGTTAATTGAACTAATTACGGCAATAATAGAGTTAATCATAGCAGTCCTAACGCTGACAATTCTATTAGTAGATTATTTCAACTAACTCAAATATCAAGGAACTGGAGTAATCCAGTTTCTTGATTAAATTATAACAAATTTTACTCAAATATACAATGACTAATACAACTTTAATAATAATTATAATGATTTTAAATTTTACAAGAAAAAATCATAGTAATAACAACTATATAAAAATATTCATTATTTTTTTATGTCTTATTGTTATTGTAAGGTGTATAAAAAAACTTACTGATTTTTTTAGAAAGAGAGGTTAATATGGCATCAGGTGGAGCAAGAGAAGGAGCAGGGAGAAAAAAACTAGATGCAAGTAAAAAGAAACTTAACAAAACTTTTAGAATTGATCCTCAGCTTTTCAAAGAAATAGAATTAAGATATCCAAATGAAAAATTGACAAATGTAATAGAAAAAGCATTAATTGAATACTTAAAGAAAAATTATTAAAAGGCACATCAAAAATGGTGTGCTTTTTTTATTTATTGCAATTTTTATAATCTTTGTAAATTTTATAACATTTACTGACTAAAGAAGTTATAACAAGTATGGAAAGTAAAAAAGTTAAAAGGAGTAATAGAGATGCCTAGAATAAAGCCTCCTTTTCCATATTTTGGAAGTAAAGGAAGATTTTATAAAGAGATAAAAGAAATATTTAAAGAAAATTATAAAGAAAATTTTATTGACTTATTTGCTGGAGCATTGGAGATTCCATTATCATTTAAAAATGAATTTAAGGAATTGAAAATACTAGCAAATGTAAAAGATGACAAAATTGAATGTTTATTAAAAGAAGATGCTTTGAAAGTATATAAAAAGGGACTTGAATATATTAAACATGATTTAGAAGTAAATGCTAGAGATTTATATACTGATGAGAAAACTAAATTTGATGAAGAAAATAAGATGTTTAAAAATATTTTCTCAGAATGTTGCCCATGCTGTGGTAAAAGAATAAAAAATAAAAAAGAACATGAAGTTTTTAGTGAAGATGAAAAAATGGTTCTTAAAATTTTAATGGGGTTTGGTGGTTGCAGCACAAGTTTATCAAATGCTTTTTACTCTCCACAAAAATTACAAAATTTAGAAAGTTATATGAAAGCATTAAAAAGTGTCAAAATCACTAATAATTTATTTGATGAGAATTGGGAGTTTGAAAATAGTTTTATATTCTTAGATCCTCCATATATTCAAAAAATAAACAAAGAGGAAGAACAATTTATTGGATATAACTATGCTACTGATAAAGGGATTAATTGGTCAGTTAAGGATGACAATAGATTGATTGAATTTATAAAAAGAAATCAAAATAAAAACAATGTATTTCTTGTATTTGGGAGTGTAAATAATAATTTATCAAGGTTATTAAAAAATAATTTTGAATGTGAATTTATTATAAAAGAGTATAAAAGGGTAACATTTGGAAAACTAGCAGATAAAGCTGAATATTTTTGCTTAATAAAATAAAAAGTATGGAGGTGTCTTTATGAAATTAGAGCTTGTACAAGCTAAAAGAATGTATGCAGATAATAAAAGTATAGATGAAATAGCTAGTGCTTTAAATAAGAGTAAAGGCACTGTTTACAGATGGATAAAAGAAAATAAAGAAGAGTTTGAAGAAGCAAGAAAGTTAAAAGAATTATCAGTTCATGATATGGGTGAAATTTTAGATGAAGCACATAAAAAAATGCTTTTAAATATTATTGAAAATCCTCAAACATTAGGTGACCCAAAAGTTGCTGATTCACTGATTAAAATTGCAAATGTCTTGGAAAAAATGGATAAAAGAAGAGAAAAAGAAAAGAAAGAAAAACAACAAACTGAGGAAGAAGAGAGAGGGGTGTTAATAGTTGATGACATCAAGGAAGAAAAGAAAACAACTTAAAATATCAGACTTATTAACTCCTAGATTTTATCCACTTTATTCAGCTTGGAAAAGTAATAAATACACTCGTTTAGTTTGCAAAGGTGGAAGGGGTTCAGCAAAATCAACTAATATTGCTTTGATTTTAGTTGTTGATTTAATGCAATATCCCGTTAATACTATTTGTTTTAGAAAAGTAGGAGAAACACTTAGAAAATCGGTATATGAACAAATAAAATGGGCTATTAAATTTTTAGGTGTAGAGGAATACTTTGAATATAAACTTAGTCCTCTTGAAATTATTTATAAAGAAAGAGGAAATAAATTTATTTTTATGGGAGTAGATGACCCTCAAAAAAGTAAATCTATAAAAGAGGCACAATTTCCAGTTGCTCGCTATTGGTTTGAAGAACTTGCAGAGTTTAAGAATGAAGATGAAGTTGAAACAGTTTTAAATTCAATATTCAGAGGTAAGTTAGAAAAAGGACTTATATATAAAGGGTTCTTTTCATACAATCCGCCAAAAATGAAGCATAACTGGGTAAATAAAAAATATAATTATTCTTTCATAGAAAATAATGTATATGTACATCATTCAACATATTTAGAAAATCCACATATATCAGAAGAGTTTATAAAAGAAGCTGAAGCAGTTAAAGCAAAAGATGAAACAAAATATAGACTTGTATATATGGGAGAACCAATAGGCAATGGACTTGTTCCATTTCCTAACCTAGAGATAAGAGAAATAGAAGCTTCAGAGATTACAGGACTTGAAAAATTTAGAAATGGAGTGGACTGGGGTTATGGAGTTGATCCTCTAGCTTTTGTCAGATGGGGATATGATAAAAAGAAAAGTATTATTTATGCACTGGATGAGTATTATGGAGTAGGTTTAAAAAATAGAAATCTAGCAAATTATATTCTTTCAAAAGGCTATGATGAGCTGGTTATGTGTGATAGTGCTGAACCCAAATCTATTGATGAATTAAAGGAATATGACATAAGTGCATGGGGAGCAAAAAAAGGTGCTGGAAGTGTTGAGTATGGAGAAAAATGGCTTTCTGATTTAGAAGCAATAGTGATAGATCCAAAAAGAACTCCAAACATATCAAGAGAATTTGAAATGATTGATTATGACACTGATCGTGAAGGGAATCCATTACCACGCTTATGTGATTCTAATAACCATACAATAGATGCTACAAGATACGCATTTTCTAATGATATGAAAAAAGGGAAGTGGGTATATGAGTATTAGAGAATTTTTTAAAAATTGGTTTTTCAAGGATTGTTCTGTAATGACTGGAGATGGGAAGAATTTTGAATCATCTGAATATATGTCAACAATATGGGAACAGCCAGGCTTTATGCTGCCAATTAAAAAAAAGATTAAGGCTTGTCAAAATATAGAAATGGGCATTTATACAGGAAAAGAAGACGGCAAGAAAAAAGTCGATAACCATATTTTAAATAAAATTTTTAGAATGATTAATCCAAATACTTCATTCCAAGACTTTATAGATTATTTAATAGTTTGGTTAGAAGGTTCAAATAATGGAGTTTTATTAGAGCTTATAAAAGGATTGCCCTCACTTGCTCCTGATTTATATATACACTCACCAAGTAATTTTACAGTGTATTTTGAAGGTAGAAGGATAAGAGAAATAAGAATACATAATCCAGCTAAAACAATAACTGGGGACGAATTAAAGAACTATATGTGGCTTAGTTCTCCAAACTATGACAACATAATAGATGGAGTTAGTGGAAATGGAATAGGTCAAGGAAGAAGCAAACAGAACGCATTAGCAATATTTGGAGCTTATTTATTCAAGGCTTGGAAATGGAACTGGAGCTTGGCAAATAATTTAGGAAAACCAGGGGGAATACTTCAAACAGAAGGTGCAGTAGATAAGGAAGATAGAGAAGAAATAAGGAGCAAATATTCAGCTCATTATGCAGGAGCTGAGAATGCTGGAAGTCCTTTGGTACTTGGTTCTGGATTAAAGTACCAAGACACTTCAAAAGCACCAATAGATGCTGACTGGAGTACAGCAGAACAAAAAGCACATGAAAGAGCTGCTATTGCTGCTGATGTCCCAGTTGAATTAGTTGGTGGTGGAGATTCAACTTACCAAAATAGGAAACAGGCAAAAAAAGAACTATATAGAGAGGCGGTAATTCCATTTTTTAATAATTTAAAAAATTGGCTTAATTACTTATTAAGTGATTATTTAAAGAATGGAGAGTATATAGACTATGATCTCTCTGGTGCTGATGAGCTAAAAGATGATATAGGAGATATTATTCAAAAATTAGAACCTTTGAAAAATCGGGTAACAATAAATGAATATAGAAGAATTATATCAACACTTACTGATTTAAGTTTGGAACAACTAAAAGGTGGGGATGTCTTGCTTGTTGGTGGTGGAGATATGACATTGGAAGAAATTACTGAACCAGCTACAACTGAAGGAGAAAAAGAAGAAGATGTATGAAAAGGGAAGTTCAAAAAATAAAAGCAATAAAAGCATTAGAAAGACGGCTAAGTGCAAGAAATAAAAAAATTATAGAAAAAATATTCATTGAACTAAGAGATAAAGTAATTGCAGATAATTCAAAAAAATATGATGTAAAAATGATTATAAATATTGACTACGAATGGCTTTTGAAGAAATTTAAAAAGGGACTTGAAGTAGTTTACTTATATACATTCGAGGAGACTTTTAAAGGCTTTCAAAATATCTACAAAAAAGTAATAAAACCTAAAACTATAAAAGGTATTAGAGATTATTTTTTAAAGGATTGGAATATAAAAAATGCTGGAAAACAAGCGACAAAAATGACAGCAACAACAAAAAATATTTTAAATAAGATAATCACAAGTGGGCAAGAAGAAGGCTTATCACATAATGAAATGGTTAAAGAACTGGTAAAAAATATTAATGGTATGACAGAACAAAGAGCTAGCACAATAGCAAGAACTGAAACAAGTAAGAGCATTAATACAACAAGTTATGAAACTGCTAAAAATGTGATGAAAGAAAAATGTTGGATACATGTTGGAGGGAAAAAGACATATAGACCACATCATAAAGCTATAAGTAATAAATGGGTGGATATAGACTATAAATGGAAGTTAAAAGATGGTGTAGAAGCTGAGTATCCGCATCAGGATAGTTTGCCAGTTTCTGAGGTTGTTAGATGTAGTTGTTTAATTATTTTTAGATAAAAGGAGTAGGTATGTCAAAGAAAAAGATAAAGAAAAAAATTAATTTTTCTGATGAAACTTTAAATTTTACTTGTGAAATTGAAAAGTTTAAGGAAGAAGAAGGGGTACCAGGAAGATTTACAGGAATACTTGTAAATATGCAAAATGACAGTCTTGCAAAAGGTATTTATAGATTTAAAAAGGGAAGTATGCAAGGGAATAATGGGAAGACTTTACTCCTTTTATACAATCATTATGGGGAATTATTACCAGTTGGAAAATTAGTAGGAGAAGAAACAGAGAAGGGATTTGAAGTTGTGGGAGAGTTTCATTTATCAAAAGATGATAATGGAAATTATATAAATCCTGAAGCTGTAAAGTTGTATTCGCTTATGAAAGAAATGAAGCTACCTTTTGAAATGTCAGTGGGTGGAAACATTGTAGATTATAAAGAATATAGTGAAAATGGTAAGTATTACATAGATATAAATAAGTTTGAAGCTCATGAGGGGAGTTTAACACCTAAAGGAGCAGTAAAGGGAAGTAAAGTAACAAGAGTATTTAATAAAGAAGATGGAGGAATAGGACAAATGGATAAGGAACAATTAAAATTATTAATGGCTGAATTATTAGCAAATTTTAAAACTGAGTTATTAGAAGCTGGAACACCCGAAGAAATTAAAAATTTACCTGAAAAATTCAATGAAATTAATTCAAAATTTGAAGAAATTAAAACTGAATTAAATGGAGAATTCAAAGCTGAAATTGAAAAACAAATGAGTGAGTTTAATGAAGTTATAAAAAGTTTAAAAGCAGATTTTAAAGCAACTCCAGCCGAAGTTACAGTTGCTGAACAATTTAGTGCAATGATTCAAGAAGTTGAAAAGAATGGGAAAGCAACAGAAACTGTTTTTACTTCAGCAACAGAACTAAAATTTGCAGCTGATCCTGCTAATACAACTAATACAGAAAAAGCTATTAAAACTCAGTATGTAAATACAATACTAGAAAGATTAGCTGAACAAAATTCAGCACTTGGAGACATAAAGTTTATTCCCATAACAGATGGAAGTCTTACAATTCCAAGGGAAGTTGCTGGGCTACCAGAAACTGGTTGGATAGGAGAAGAAGCAGATAGGGAAGAAACTTCTGTGTCTAAAATTGATCATGTAGTTATAGCATTACATTCATTGTATGCAATGCCAAAAGTAACTAATAAATTACTTGCTACCAACTTCGTAGGATATGCTAATTTCTTAATAAAAAGGGTTGAATATGCTTTATCTTTAAGATTAGCAGATGCATTATTTAATGGAACAGGAACAAATATGCCTACTGGAATTTTACAAGATAGTAATGTAACAAAAGAAATTGAAATAGATACAACTGATGACACAACATTTGTTGATTCATTAATAAGTGCTTACTATGCACTAGATGAAGAAGTTGCAAGAAATGCAAAATGGTATATGACTTCTGAAACTTGGGCAGGAATAGCTAAATTAAAAAATAAACAAAAAGATTTCTATATTACTGACTTAAATAATGGAAATGCAAGAACTTTAATGACTAGACCAGTTGTTTTAATTACTTCAAAAAATGCAGGATTAAAAGGAATAGCTACAGCAACAGCTAATGAAATAGTTGGAGTCTTTGCAGATTTAAGTACAGCAGTAATGGGAATCCAAAATAATGCTATGACAATGAGATTAGAAGATAAAATCACTTCTAAGGGTTATACAAAATATTACATGGAAAAAGGTGTGGGCTTGGGAGTTCAATTACCTGAGAATATTTTAAAATTGAAGAAAAAAGCATAATTTAAGAGGGATTATTCCCTCTTACAGTTATAGCAAGGAGATAGTATGGGGATAAAGTATAACTTAGAAATTGCTAAAATGCTCACTAATATAGAAGATGAAAGGCTTTTAAATTTTTATATTAATGCAGTAATAAAAAAGATAGAGGGGATATTAGGCTATGAACTCCTAAAAGGGCAAATAACAAGTTTAGTTAGTGGACTTAATAAAAACTATGTATTCTTACCTAGAAAGAAAATTGAAAGGGTATTGAACGCTAAAAAAGGGTGTAAAAAACTCCCTTTCAGTTTTGTAAATAGAAAAGTAATATTTGATGAAATTATTACAATTGATTCTTATATAGAAATTGAATACATAGCTGGATATGAAGAATTACCTGAAAATCTTTTAATGTTTATTTGCTCAACTATAAAAGAAGAACTTTCAAATGCTGAGGGCTTAAAGAGTTATGGAATAAGAGGAATAAACTATACTTTTCTTAATAAAATAGAACAATCTGATAACTTCATAAGAGGAGTTAGAGATTTGTTTGGAGTTGTAGAAATATGATAGTGAAAGCATTAAAAGAAATTGAATACTTGGCAAAGCATCAATTAGAAATTGGAATATTAGCTATTGATAAAAGTTTAATGGGAGAAGATGGAAAAACAACAATATTGAATTATGCAATATGGAATGAATTTGGGACTTCTGATATACCAGCTCGTCCTTTTATGAGAAATGCTTTTGATAGTAACAGAGGAATCATTTCAAACTTGATTCAAGCAACACCTAAGAAGGTTATAAAAGGAGAGAAAAGTGGAAAAGAAGCACTTATGGAGATAGGAGAAACTATAAGAGGGCTAATAATTCAAAGTATTGCCACAGCACAAACTTGGGCAGTTCCTAATGATCCAAAAACTTTAAAAATAAAAACTAAAAATGGACAAGCTAATAACACAAAGCCACTTATTGATAACAGATTTTTAATTAAAAGTATTAGGTATCAAATAGTAAATGAAAATGGGACAATAGAATATTTGTCAGATTTTAAGGATGTATAAAATGGATAATGTTATTTTATTAAGCAAGCATAAAACAAATATAAAAATTATTTCAAGAGTTGAAGGGAAATGGGAAAAAGGTAAATATATTCCTGATTCAGAAATAGAAAAGATTATAAAAGGTGTGTATATGCCTATTTCATCTGATACTTTGAAATATTATCCACAAGGTGAAATAACTCTTAAAGATATGGAGTTATTTACAAAAGAGAAGCTAAAAGAAGGAGATATTGCTATTTTAAGAGAAGAAGAATTTAAAATAATTGAAATAACTGACTTTGATTATCTAGCTGATATAAAAAGCTATATTTTGAAGAGGAGTACAAAAGATGATTAATCTTATAATTGAACTGCTTAATAAAATGAGTAATATCCAAATTATCCCAGCTTTTACTGATAAAAAGTCTCCAAAAAAGCCCTATGCAACTTATCAAGTTTTAAATATAAATAGTGCTGATTTTAGAGGATATACAGAAAGAGAATATATAAAAAAAGATGAAAAGTACCTTGAAACAACAGAGTATAGGATAATGGCTAGGTTACAATTTGATGTATATTCTGAAACACAAGAAGAGGCTTTGGAAAATTCAACTGAACTAAGGGAACTAATTCTTTTCAATGCGAGAAGAGAAATTGGAAGAATAGAAGCTGGAGTTGTAAAAAGTAGTGAAATAAAATCATTAAATGAATTAATTAATGCTAAATACGAATATCGTTGTAGTTTTGACATAGTTTTTGAATATATGAAGATAACAAAAGAAAGAGAACTTGAACTAATAAAAGAGATAGAATTATTAGTTAATGAAAAGCATAAAAGCAGAATAGCAAGGAGGAAAGAATAATGGGAGTATACAGAGAACCAGTAAAAATAACATTAGAACAAGAATTGAATTTAACAATAGCAGCACTTAATAAAACTCTTATAGTTACAAATGATAAGAATGCAGATTTTAAATATTATATGAACTCTAAAGATGTTGCCAATGATTTTGGAAATAATTCAAAAGTATATAAATTAGTGGAGAAGTTTTTAGGACAAAGAGATGGAGACGGGAATATATTAAAACCTGACTTTTTTGGAATAGTTGGAGTTACTGTAACTGGGCAAGAAAAAATTGAGGATAAGTTAAAAGAAGTTATAAATGAAAATTTAGATAAAGAATGGTATGCACTTATAACAACTTTTGATAGTGTTGAAACTATGAAAGCTGTAAGCTCATTTTTAACTGAAAATAGAAAAATTTATATTACAGAAGTAAAGGCTTATCCAATAGCTGATACTTTAAAATCTGATAGAATAGTACCTATTTGGAATTTAAAAAGAGATGAAACTAACAAAGAATATAAAGCAGCAGCTTATGCAGGAGTAGTAATAACAAAAGGAGCAGGATATAGAAGCTCAATGATAGAGTTACAAGGAGTAACAGCTGACACTGAACTAGCTAAAAAGCCTGAACTTACCAAAAATAATATTACATTTGTGGAAAAAAGAACATCAGAAGGCTATATAACAGCCAATGGTGGAAAAGCAACAGATGGAACTTATTTAGATGACACAACTGCTATTGATTGTATCATTGTAAATCTAAATGAAAATTTAGAAAAAGCTATGATTAAAAAGGGTTTCCCACAAGATGAGGAAGGTTATGCTTTTTTAGAAGAAACATTAAACAATGTTATGGAAGAAATGGGGGCTAATAATTTACTTGCAAAATTAAATGGTAAATATCAATATACAGTTTTCCCAGTTAATCAAACTGCAACAGAAAGAGGACTAAGACTTGTAAGACCAAGAGTACTTTTCAGACTTAGAAACTGGGCTTATTTCATTGATTTAACATTAATGAAAACTAATAAGGATATTGGAGGTAATGAATAATGGTTGACTTAAGTAAAAAAACTTTTATTTTCAATGGCTATACTTTTAAGAAGTGGAGAAGTTTGACTGTTGGAGCACCTGAGGATCAATATAAACAATCAGATAAAAGCATTTATGGAGAAAGAAGGATAATATATACTCCTGATCCAAATATGGAAATAACTATAACTGTACCAGTTGGGACAGAAGATGAAAAAATACTTTTGAATGCTTCTGAAAATGTGATAACTGGTTCAGGATATTTCAAAGATAGTTCAAGCCCAAAATACAACAGAGGAGTAACTATAAAGGAGATTGGAGTGAATAAAAGCGAGTTGGCTAATGATGGAGAATCTGATTCAAGAGAATTTAAACTTGTATGTACAGGTGTCAAGGAGGCAATAAACTAATGGATAAAAAAGAACAACAAGAATTAAAAAATAAAGAATTTTTAGAAAAATTAAAAAATAAAAATGTTTCAAATGTAATTTTTAAACCTGATGGTTTAGGAGCTTTAGAATTTGATTTAATGATGACTGGAAAAGATTTTAAAACAATGGACAGATCTTTCAGAGTAGAAAGAGTTTCAACAGATACTTTTTTCAAACTTTCAGCCAAAAAAGATGAATTAACAACAGCAAAAGAGTTATTGACAACTTTTGTAGCTCAACCAGCTGAAGCAAGAGATATAGAATTTTTTAATATGGATCAAGAGGCTTTATTAACAATGGTCAATGTTATTACAGAATTTCAGCAAACACCCTTTTTATTCATTAAGAACTTTGGAGAAAATAAGGGAAATTAAACAAGGAAGGTTTGACATTTGCTTTGAATCTAAAATTTCATACTTTAATAAACCTGTTGGGGAATTATGTTATGAGGAGTATATGCTTTTACAATTAGCTTGGGCTAATTATGTTAAAAGAAAAAATAAAAGTTAGAAAGGAGGAGAGTTTAGCTATGTTTGAGCAATTAACATTGGCTTTTAAAGTGATAGGAGATGGACTTGATTCTTTAAAAAAAATTGATGCACAAATAGATGCTTTAAAAAATAACATGAGTAATGCTAAAAACTCTATAAGTTCAGCATTTAGTAGCTTAAAAAGTAAAATTAATTCAGTAAAGCAGAGTATAATCAATTTTAAGAATAAAATAAGTTCAACTTTCAGTGGATTAAAAGCTAAGATTGTAGCTAACTTTCCTGCTATTTCAAAATTAAGAAATGGATTTATTGGACTTCGCAGAGGATTAGGAAACTTTGGAAATTATGCCCAGCAACAGTTTCAAAATAGTAAAGAAAAAGCTAATTCATTTTTAGGAGTTTTAAAAAGAATTGCTGCAACATTAGCAGCAGGATTTACATTAAAAACTGCTATTGAAGGAGCAGGGAATATTGAACAGTATAGAAATACCCTTGAAACTGTTTTGAAAGATTCAGATATGGCAAGAAAGAAACTAGCTTGGGCGAGTAGATTTGCTAATAAAACTCCATTTGAAACTGAAGAGGTAGTTAGTGGAATGACAAAACTTCAATCTTATGGAATTGAAGGAGATAGAATTTTAAAGACTACTAATAGAACCTATTTAGAAATGATTGGAGACATGGCATCAGGAATGGGTAAAAGTTTTGACCAAGCAATTGAAGCTGTTGCTGATGCAAGAACTGGAGAACTTGAAAGATTAAAAGAATTTGGAATAACTAAAAATATGATAGCTGAATTTGGAAAAAGTAAAGGTTTGGAAATCTTTAATAATAAGGGACAAATTCAAGATTTAGAGTTATTTAATAAGACTTTATTTGAAATGATGGACTCTCGTTTTGGTGGAGCAATGGAAAAACAAGCTAAGACATTCAAAGGAGGATTATCAACTATATCAGGAGCTGCAAAGTCAGCACTTTCAACATTGGCAGGAGTGAATGAATTTGGAGATATAGTTGAAAACTCTCCATTTCAAATTCTTAGAGATAAGGTTATTATTCCATTTGCTAATACTTTAGTAAGGCTTCAAGAAGACGGAACATTTACTAAATGGGCAGAAAATATATCCAATGTTTTTGGGGAAATAATAAATGTTGGTGGAAAAGTAATAGATTTTATTGTTAAGTGGAAAGAAGTATTAATTCCTTTAGCAAGTGCTTTCACTGGTATGTTAGTTATACATGAAGTTGTCAAAGGAATAGGTGCATTGAAAAATGCAATGAGTTTTACAATGAATCCATATATGTTAGCAATAGGAGCTGCAATAACAATAGGAGTTTTATTATATAGAAACTGGGATTTAATAAAAGCAAAATTAGCTACACTGTGGGGAAGTATAAAAGCTTTTGGAGTAAAAATAAAAGATTTTTTTATAAAAATATGGGAGAAAATAAAATCTTTTGGTAAGGCATTATGGGATGTTGGGAAAAAGATGTTTATGCTATTTACTCCTTTTGGCTTAATTATTACAATTGGAAAATTAGTAATAGAAAATTGGGATTTAATAAAAGCTAAGTTCTCAGAACTAGCAGGCTATTTATATAACAAAATAATTGACATAGGTAATTTTTTTATAGGTTTAAAGGACAAAGCTGTTGATGTATTTTTTAAACTAATAGACAAATTAAAAGAAGTGTGGGAGACAATGAAGTCAACTGCTGCATCAGCTTTTGATTTTATATTAGATTATGTTGCTAAAATTTGGGAAAATATTAAAGGATTTTTCTCAAACTTAGGGCAAAAAATAAAATCATTGCCAGGGATATCATGGTTTTTTGATGATAGTGGAAAGAAAAATGCAACAACTGAAAGAGTATATTTCGAAGATACTCCTGTGATAGATGGGACACATAAAACAGGACTTGACTATGTTCCTTTCGATGGCTATATAGCTGAACTTCATAAGGGAGAGAGGGTACTAACTGCTGAAGAAAATAATGCTTATTCAAATGTAGAAAATAATAGCTTTTCGGATATAAAAAGTTCAACAAATACTAAAAATTCTAATAAAACTGATAAAAGAGTTATATTAAATCTTACTATAAATATGCCAACAACTACAAAAGCTGAAACTGATTGGAACAGAGTAGGAGAAATGATAGTTGAGAAATTAGAAGATTTTATGCTACAAAATGAGATTGCAAAAGGAGATATATAGATGTTTTCAATAACAAATTTGATGAGTAAAGTAAGTAGTTTTTTAAGCAGTGCTAACTCATTGTCTAATCAAATTGATAATCATATTAAGAAAACTCCACCTATTCTATTAGGAAATATCCAGCTTCAATTAGTTTCTGATGTATCTGAAAGCTATTCTAATGATGTTCCAACAGTTCCAATAGATGATGGAACTCAAATAGCTGATAATATAACTCCAAACCCTTTGGAATTATCTTTTAAAGTTCAAATTGTTGGAGCTAATCATAAAGAAATTTTTGAAAAAATTATAGAACTTAGAAATAAAAGAGAACTTGTGGACTTGTATATGGTTAAGTTATATAAAAATATGGCTATCACAAGTATAGAAAATACAATAACATCTTTATATTATACAGAGTTCACAATTACCTTAGTTGAAATAAAAATTGCTCATGTTTCTATGATACCAGCACCCAGCAAAAAGGCTAAACCTGCTGTAAGGAAAAAAACAAAAATAAAAACAGGAGCAAAAGTAAGAAATAAAATAAATGAAGTAAGAAAAAATGCAAATGGAACAAAAGATTGGGAAGGAGATTTACAAAGTGAACATATAAAATTACCTAATAGTAATGGTGGTGGAAAATCAGCAGGTGGAGGAGCATTTTAATGAAAATAAATATAATGAAAGAATCAATTCCATATATAACTGATGTAACTATTGCAGGGACAACCTTTCAATTTGAATTTACATATAATTCTTATGATAAAAGGGTGTATGTAACACTTTATGACATTGAGGATAATTTAATATATCCAAATGAGCCTATTTTATTTGGTATTCCACTTTGGTTTAATAAATTAGTTGATGAAAAAGGAAACTTTAATAAAAAATATCCACAAAAATATATTATTCCAAATACTTTGGATAGAAAAGCAGTAAAAATTGATTATGAAAATATAGATAAAATTGAACTTTTAGTGGAGGAATAATGGAATTTATAGCAAATAGACCTATTTTCCCAAGAAATTCATACCTTGTTATAAATGGAGTAAAAATAAATGATCATAATAATAATGGATTAAAGTTTGATGTTGAGGTAAAAAGTGGAGAAGAAGGGAAAGTAGGAGTAGGAACATTTAAAATATACAATTTAAGTCAAGACATAGAGGTAGGAAGTGAGATAGAGCTTTGGTTTGGTTATGAGTCTGATATTGGATATTATTCTAAGTATGAAGTTATTAAAAAGAAAAAAGCAAGAGATGGAGCTTCTTTTGTTCAAGAGCTAACTTGTTCAGAAAGAACTAAGAATAGCAGTAAAATAGTTTCTATTAGTTTAGATGGGAATGTAAGAATATCAGAAGCTATTAAAGAAGTTACTAAGGAATTAGGTTTAAATCTTATTTCTATGGATCTGAATAAAGACAAAGTTTATACAAATGGTTTTACTTGTTATAGTCAAGGTTTTCAGGAGTTAAAAGAGTTAGTTGGAGATTCTGAAAGTAAAATGACATTAAAAGGTGATGATCTTTACATTTATACAGATAAGCAGAAAAATCAAGCTATTTATTTAACTTTTGAAAGTGGTTTGATACATAATCCTGAAGCTGTTGAAAAGCAAGAAAAGGAAACAAAAGTAAATAAAAAGTCAGATAATAAAAAAACTGATAGTAAAAAAGATGAAAAGTGGAGTAAGGAAAAGAAAAAGAAAACTGTAAAAGAAAGTAATAAATATGACTATACTGTTGAATGTTTCCCAATTCACTATATAAAAAAAGGAGACATTATATATGTTTCAAGTGATGATGTCAGTGGATTTATGCAAGTTGAAGAGGTAAATATTTCTTTAAATGATAGTTGGAATATGAAACTAGGAGTAAAAGTGATGAAAGATGATGGAAAACATAAGGATAATTCTAGTAAAAATACAAAAAATAAGAAAGGGTAGATTTGTAGATGCTGAGCCTTTGTTTAGTCCAAATGGAGTTACTTTGCCTGTACTTCGTAATGTCCCAGTTGCCTTGTTTGGAGATAGTAAAGACCACATTGATTGGAATATCAAAGAAGGGGATATAATGCCGTATTTTATATTAACTTTTGATATTTCTTCATATATAAGTCAAGGCTCTCATGATGTTATGGATTCAAATAGAAGAAATAACTTAAACAATGGTTTTATTTTACCTTTCACAATTCCAAATGCTACTGAAAATCTTGAATTTCCTTCTGATATTAGAATTATTGGGGATAGGTTAGAAGAAGGAAATATTGATTTAACAGGAGATTCTAGTCAAAAAGGGAATGTTGAAATAACTGGAAATACTACTCAAAATGGAAATACAACACAGACTGGGAATATATCCTCAACTGGAACTGTTTCAGCAACAGAAGATGTTAAGGCTGGAGATAAGAGTCTGAAAAATCATAAGCATTCAGGAGTAACAAAAGGAAATGACACAAGTGGAGGAGTAGTTTAATGAAAGCTATAAAAATGAATGATGGAGATATTAAGTTTTCAACTATTTCAGGGATAGAAGAGTTTTGGCAAAGAGTAGTAAACTCTTTAAAAATATACTCAATAGAGTGCTTTTATGATGAAAATTTAGGACTTGATATAAGAATAATAAATGAACAAGATGTAGCTGAGTATAAACTTGAACATATTTGCAGAAAGTTACAAGAATGGTTTAGAAGTGAAATAGAATCAGTTAGTTATCAAATAATTTCTGAAGAGGAAAGAACTTTAAAAGCAAAAATATATATAACTCACAAAGAACATAATGATATAGAAAAAGAGGTGATTATCAGTGGATAAATTTGAAACAAAAGGCTTTCAAGGACTTATGGAGTTAGCACAAAAAGAGGCACAGAAAAAGGAAAACTTTGGGAGTGATTTCAATGTTGAGCCAACTGGTGATTATTACAAACTAGCAGCACCTTTTATATATCTTTGCTCTTACCTGGAAGACAAAATTATTTCAATAGCAAGAGGCTTAAATATATATAATGCACAAAATGAAGAACTAGATAATTTATTATATTTTTTCCCTAGACGGTTTGGAACAAAAGCCCAAATACATTGTAAAGTTACAGCAACAGGCTTTGTTGATGTAATACAAGGAGATATTATTATCCAAGCAGAAAATGGTGTGAAGTATGAAAATATAGAAAGATTTGAAGTAGACTCTTCAAAGACTAAAACAATACTATTTCAAAGTCTGTTCGAGGGAGAGGAAGGAAACATCCAAATTAATAAAATTGAAAAAGTTATAAAAGCTCCAGCATCAATAGTTGATGTACAAAATGTTGAACCTGGAGAGGGTGGACTTTCTTTTGAAACTGATTATGAGTATTTAAAAAGATATTTGGCTGGGAATAGTAAAGGAGAATGGGCTTTATTGCCTATTTTAAATGCTATTAGAAAATTACCAGGAGTGAAGAGTGCTAATGGGATAAGAAATAATACAATGAATACTGATAGCTTTGGACTTTCTCCAAAAAGTATTTGGATAGTTGTGGATGGTGGAATAAAAGAAGAAATAGCTCATACTATTTATATGCACATTCACACACCAGATACAAGGGGAAGTGTTGTTGTAAATGTTCCAACATCTGTGCCAAATCATTATGAAGTTATAAGATTTGATAGACCAACTCAAACAGAAATTGAATACAAATTGGATATTAAAAGTGCTGATGAATTGAAAATCAAAAACTTAATTGATGAATATATTAATGAAGCTGGAATAGGGGCTTTACTATCAAATGGGACATTCTTATATGAATATCTTTACAATAAAAACTATAAATATACTGACTTTGATTTAAAGTTTAGAAAAAAAAGTACTCTTGTTTGGAGTAATTCAATTCAATTGAACTTTAATGAAATACCGAAAAGTGCTGGGAGAATATCATGATTGATGAAGTTATAAAGGGTTTACCTTTACATTTTCAAAAAGAAAATACAATTAAATTTTATAAGACCTTGAAGCCTGTTATTGAGTATATAAATGGGCTAATAGAAGACTTAAAAAATCAAACATCATTATTAAAATGCTCAGGGATATTCTTAGATTTTATGGGAGAAAGATATGATGAAAAGAGAAATGGTCAAGATGATGAAACTTATAGACAAGCATTAATTATAAAAAAAATGGCACTTGACGGGTTACCTAACACAGAGTTTTTGCTTTCATTAACGAGAGAACTTACTAATAAAGAAGTTACAAAATTAAAGACTAGACCATCGCAAGAAGTAGCTAGTCAGCTATTTAAAGTAAATATGGTTGATGATTTAAAAGTTATTAATAAAATGCCTGACTTAAATAAAGTATGTGAGGCTGGGGCAAGGATGTATTGGGAACTTGAAATAATCAATAATAAAAGTAATAAATATTACTCGTCAATAGTTGAGAGTATGAAAAAAATAGAGATAAAAGCTGATTTTAAACTAGATCAAACTATGAGGATAAATTCAGAGTTGAATATAGCTCAAGGGATAGGATTTACTAAGATAATTCAAATAGGAGGGACTACATAATGAGTTATTTTGAAGGCTTAAAACTAACAAAAAAGGGAGAACAACTTCAGGCTAAGATAAATGGGAATTTATCTGAAACTTTAACTTTTACAAAAGCAAAGTTAGGAAGTGGAGCAATAACTTCAAATGATGAGATTAGATTCTTAACAGATGTAAAAGAAGTATGGGGAACAGCTAATGTAACTAGTTGCAAAATACAGGGTGATGAAAAAAATATAGTAGCTATAGAGCTTCAATTTTCTAATGCTGAGTTAAGAGAAGATAAAATTTTCAGAGAAATTGGGCTTTATGCACAAGGAAACGAAGGTGAAGAAATTCTTTATGCTTATGCTAATGCTGGAGATAAATATGATTATATTCCATTAATGAAAGATAGCCCACATTCTTTTATAATAGTAATTTATTTCAATATAACAAGTGGTTCAAAAGTTGATGCCAAAATTGATTTACATAGTTATGTGTCACTTCAAGAGTTTAATGAAGGAATGAATAAAAAAGTAAATAAAACAGACTATGCTTCAGCTGAGCAGTATGGGATCGTTAAGTATGGAGCTGAAGAAGGGACAGTGCTAGAAGGGAATAAGTTTACTCAGATGATGGGAAAAGATTATGGTGGAATATTAAATGAACCAGGATTAAAAACATCTGGTAAAGCATATTGGGATAATAATACAAGAAAGCTATATATTTGTAAAAATAATAATAGTGATATATCTCCAAATATTAATAATTATATTCCATTTGACTCTAACTCACTTTTGGAGAGATTGGAAAATTTGTATAAAATTGAATATAAAACTGATTATGATGTTTTAACAATTTTAAATAGAAAAATTGTTGTAGGTTCTTTAGAAACTAAAGGAGCTACTGCTTCAAAAACATTAATAGCTAATGGTTTTAGTTTTAAAAATTCTATAGTTATGGCTACTGCTAAAAAAGATAATTGTTCTGTTGCAGTTATACATAGTGGAGATAATTTAGACTTTTCTACTCTAGATGCAACTAGTGGAAATATCCAAAATGGTATTTGCAAAGTTGATTTCTTTATACTCTTAAGGAATTAAAATCTTTAAATAGTTCCTATTATAGTTAGTTCTATAGACTGGTTTCCTGCAGCATATAATCTAACTTGTTTAGTTGCTACTATTTTAGAATAATAATCATGAACTACCTGTCTCATAAGATGTTCAGCATTTTGTATGAACCTTAAACATGAAATGTTTTGAAATAAGCAAAATTACAAGCAACAGCTGTAAAAATTGACAAATGAACCTTAAACATGAAATGTTTTGAAATAAAAGCATTAAATTTGCTTTTTACAAAAATTAATAGATGAACCTTAAACATGAAATGTTTTGAAATAAAAGAAATTATCAATAAAGCAAAGTTTGAAGATCCAATGAACCTTAAACATGAAATGTTTTGAAATGGAGTTAAAACATTCCCACGAGCAACAGTAAAAAATGAACCTTAAACATGAAATGTTTTGAAATGTTAAGGCAGTTC
>ERZ773003.661-NODE-661-length-24374-cov-7.258481_pt1 | contig 24374 bp, 19 predicted proteins | sample MGYA00580668_ERZ773003 | MGnify/ENA primary metagenome ERZ773003 (study PRJEB29015, sample SAMEA2738002) | human oral metagenome | biome: human oral; feature: human-associated habitat; material: dental | place: China | collected 2126 ... | reverse complement strand
ATAAATGCAGGAAGCGATAGAAATAGTGCGGATTTAAACAGGTTTTTCATTGAAATTCCTTTGAGGTTGAAATATTTGTATCGCTAAATAAAACGTTTATTAGCATTGAGAGCTTTTATATACCTATCCCGCGCCAGTGCTAGAGAAGGTATGCCGCCCATAGCTATTACGCTACCTTGCAATACGGTAAGGATTATATTTGTAGCGGGCTTAAAGGAAGATAAATTTAAGAGATATATTGAAATTTTATCTGCTCCGATCATTTTATTAAATAAATACGTTAAATTTTAGCCTGATCTTAAAAGGCAGATAGGCGCGGATAAGGGCTAGATATATTAAATTTAATAGCGCTTTTTTTGCTCCTCTTTGGAGACCGAAAAGGATAAAGCTATATAGATTAAATTTAATACCGCAAGCATTGAAACGGGATTTGGATTTAAATCATGTAAAAGGTTAAGCAGCAGTATTTATGAAATTTAACCCCACCTTGCCACGCACGGAGGCTTTTTACGTGCGAGACTATATACAATACGGCGACGGGATGCTGGTGTTATGAAAGGCGCGGATACTTTACGTGCAAAGCTAGACGAGCAATCTTCATAAAATTTAGCCGCATCAATAAGCTTGCTTTTGTAGGACATGCTTTTATAGGCTTGATTTTTATAGAACGTCTGGTTATATTAAGTAACAGTTTAAGTAACAATGCTTGCCAAGCTTTATTTGGCATCTAGTTTAAATCATTCGAAAGCCTTATAAGTGCCGGCGGCTTTAAATTTAGATATAAAAGCGCGGCAATGTATTAAAAAACGAACGAACGTATAAATCATAAATGAGGCTAGGAGAGGCTAGGAGGGCGGCCGCGCCATAGAAGTTAAAAAACAAACGCAACAGGACAGTATGGAAAAGCAATACGAACGAGCAAGTATTATAGAAAAATTTCAATCCGTATCATTTTTCACTCAATATAAGTTAAATTTAATGCAGAGTTTTGAGATTTTGTATTGTGGCGGAGGGCTAGATTTAAAATTTGTATTTGCAGAAGGTTCTAAAATTCTAAAAAGGCTATGGAATTTTAAATTTATCAAGCAATATTTATTGGCTAAAAAAAGCGATAAGCCAAAGATACCGGAATAGAATTTAAATTGAAAATTGCATGGAAAGTTATGAGATTCTAACAAAGCCTGCAGCGACCTACTTTCCCCGTCCGAGTAACGGATAGTATCATCAGCCAGGACGAGCTTAGCTTCTTGGTTCGAGATGGAGCAAGGCGTTTCCTCGTCTGTATAGCCACAGGCAGTGTTAAATAAGGGACTACTTTTGTTGTTTGATAGTAATATTATATACTGCGAATACCTTACGAGCTTTAGCCGCGTAGCATATAAGCTCTACTCGTTCCTGCCTATTCGCCTCATATCAAATATACTTCGTAATCTAATTTGGATTAATCGTAGATTACGGATATCTTTTATAATCTCTTATTTAACACTGCGTTCATCGTTAAAGTCAGATCTTGTTTTATAAAAACAGAAGTTGATAAGGTATAGTAAAAATTTACTATTTCGAATTGAGAACTAATTTTTTGCTAGGCGAGGCAAACGAGCAAAGACGAGGGAGCATACGTATGGTATGTGACCGAAGTCTGCAGCGAAGTTTAACGAAGCATAGTGAAAAATTAGGAATCAATTTTATCCTTAACAAGGAAGTAATGCTTAAAAGATAAGCAAACGAGCTATTAGTACCGGTCAGCTAAAGGACTTTCATCCATTACACATCCGGCCTATCAAACTAGTAGTCTACTAGAGCTCTTAAAAGAAGATTCATCTTGGAGTCGGCTTCGAGCTTAGATGCTTTCAGCTCTTATCGCATCCCGACTTAGCTACCCGGCGGTGCTCTTGGCAGAACAACCGGTACACCAGTGGTCGGTTCAACCCGGTCCTCTCGTACTAGGGTCAACTCTCCTCAATCTTCTTACGCCCACGGCAGATAGGGACCGAACTGTCTCACGACGTTCTGAACCCAGCTCGCGTACCGCTTTAATGGGCGAACAGCCCAACCCTTGGGACCGACTACAGCCCCAGGATGCGATGAGCCGACATCGAGGTGCCAAACCTCCCCGTCGATGTGAGCTCTTGGGGGAGATCAGCCTGTTATCCCCGGGGTACCTTTTATCCTTTGAGCGATGGCCCTTCCACACAGAACCACCGGATCACTAAGACCGACTTTCGTCTCTGCTCGACGTGTATGTCTCGCAGTTAAGCTGGCTTTTGCCTTTATACTCTGCAAGCGATTTCCAACCGCTTTGAGCCAACCTTTGTAAGCCTCCGTTACATTTTGGGAGGCGACCGCCCCAGTCAAACTACCCACCAGACATTGTCCTACCTAAGGATAACTTAGGCTAGTTAGCTACCCGAATAAAGAAGAGTGGTATCTCAACAATGGCTCATCGTAAACCGAGATCTACGAATCAAAGCCTCCCACCTATCCTGCGCATCTTTATCCAAGTAGCAGTGTCAAGCTATAGTAAAGGTCCACGGGGTCTTTCCGTCTTGCCGCGGGTAGGAGGAATTTTCACCTCCACTACAATTTCACTGGATCCCTCTTTGAGACAGCTCCCATCTCGTTACGCCATTCATGCAGGTCGGTATTTAACCGACAAGGAATTTCGCTACCTTAGGACCGTTATAGTTACGGCCGCCGTTTACTCGGGCTTCGATCAGATGCTTTGCGTAAGCTAACATCATCAATTAACCTTCGAGCACCGGGCAGGCGTCACACCCTATACATCCTCTTACGAGTTAGCAGAGTGCTGTGTTTATGGTAAACAGTCGGGAGGGACTCTTTGTTGTAACCTTCTTCGCTTACGAAGTAAATTCTTAACGAAGCTAGGCACACCTTATACCGAAGATACGGTGCTATTTTGCAGAGTTCCTTAAAGAGAGTTCTTCCACGCGCCTTAGAATACTCATCCCACCCACCTGTGTCGGTTTACGGTACGGGCGATATCAGCTAAACTTAGAAACTTTTCTCGGCTCGATAGTATCATGGATTCTTCATCTACTCCGAAGAGCGTCAGAAGCCTTTGAGATCTCGGATAAAGAGTTACGGATTTGCCTATAACTCAACCTACTTCCTTAGACTAGCACTTCCATCCGCTAGCTCCACTAACTTTAAGCGTCCTTCCGTCGCACACTGATATCGGTATCGGAATATTAACCGATTTTCCATCGCATACCCCTTTCGGACTTTGCTTAGGACCCGACTAACCCTACGATGACGAGCATCGCGTAGGAAACCTTGGGTTTACGGCGAATACGATTCTCACGTATTTTATCGCTACTCATGCCTGCATGCTCACTTCCAACCGCTCCACCGCTCCTTACCGGTACGGCTTCGACGCTGATTGGAACGCTCTCCTACCACTTGCACTTAATGATTTATACTTTTCTTAGGCTTGTCTTTTTGCTTTTTGTTGCTAAATTTTAAAATTCTAAGAAATTTTGAGATTTATAAAATTTAGATCAAGATATTTAGTTCAAATTTGAACTCAAGATGGCGCAGGATTTTTCAAAGAAACATTTTTGCTTCCGCAAAAAGCGCTTCGCTTGTTTTGAGATGGATTTAAATGTTGCGATGTAAAAATAAAGCGGAGCGAACATATAGTTCGTGAGCATTTATTTTTACGAGCTCATTTAAAGACGCTCAAAAGCTAAGCCAAGTATAAATGATTAAGTGCAAGTCTAAAGCTTCGGTACTCATTTTAGCCCCGTTATATTTTCCGCGCAAAATCACTAGACCAGTGAGCTATTACGCTATCTTTAAAGGATGGCTGCTTCTAAGCCAACCTCCTGGTTGTTTCAGTAACTTCACATCGTTTTCCACTTAAATGAGATTTGGGGACCTTAGCTGTTAGTCCGGGTTGTTTCCCTCTTGACGACGGATTTTATCACTCGCCGCCTGACTGCCGTGGTTACGCTATAAGTATTCGGAGTTTGATAGGGTTTGGTACATTGGTGTATGCCCTAGCCCATTCAGTGCTCTACCCCTTATAACTACTACACGACGCTATACCTCAATATATTTCGGAGAGAACCAGCTATCACGATGTTTGATTGGCCTTTCACCCCTATCCACAAGTCATCCGGAGCCTTTTCAACGGCCGTCGGTTGGGTCCTCCACCGGCTCTTACACCGGCTTCAACCTGCTCATGGATAGATCACATCGTTTCGGGTCTGCAGCATCTGACTAATCGCCCTATTAAGACTCGCTTTCGCTACGGCTCCGGGTTTCCTTAACCTCGCCAGACACCACAACTCGCAGGCTCATTATGCAAAAGGCAGTCCATCACACTGCTATACTCATTAAAACTAATCGCTAATCGTTATCTCTAAATTTAGACTATAAAATTTTGTTTGTGTCATTTATGATTAAATTTTATCAGATCAAAATTTAGAATTTCAAATGCGCAGGATTTTTAGATGATTTTTTATGAAACAAGGCAAGGCTAGCCGTATCTGGCTGCCGCAGTCGCAGTTTCATAAAAAAGGGCTAAAAAGCCAAGCTGGATTAATTTTAAAGAGTATAGCATAGTGCTCTGAATGATTGTAAGCAAACGGTTTCAGGTTCTATTTCACTCGGCTCACCGCCGTTCTTTTCACCTTTCCCTCACGGTACTTGTACGCTATCGGTCTAGTAGTAGTATTTAGGGTTGGATCGTGGTCGACCCGGCTTCAGACAGGATTTCACGTGTCCCGTCCTACTCAGGATACCGCTAAGTAAGGATGTGATTTCATATACGGGAGTATCACCCTCTATGCCTAACCTTTCCAGATTGTTCTATTATCAGATCCTAGTCTATGTTGCAGTCCTACAACCCCACTAGTAAACTAGTGGTTTGCCCTCTTACGCGTTCGCTCGCCGCTACTAGCGTAATCTCTATTGATTTCTCTTCCTGTGGGTACTTAGATGTTTCAGTTCCCCGCGTTGGCTCCATTAATGGTAACACATATCGCTATGTATTGGGTTGCCCCATTCAGAAATTCCCGGATCAAAGCCCCTTGACGGCTCCCCGAGACTTATCGCAGTCTGGCACGTCTTTCATCGCCTCTACTAGCCAAGGCATCCACCGTTCGCTCTTAGTAGCTTACCTTTTATATATTTTTTACTTCGCAGACCTGCAAAGCCGGTCTTTGCGACGAGGAGCTTCGCTCCCTCTACCCACCTAAAGCACAGCAACGCTTTCGGCGTTGCCGTAAAATTCCTATAAAAGAAATCATTTAGGATTAGATTCGTAAAAAATACTTAGACTATTTATTATATATTCTAATTCGCATTACTTCCTTGCTAAAGATAAAATCGATCTAACTAAGCATTTGATCTACGGATAAGAGCTTTTAAATATACCCTATCCTTATAAAAACCGATGCGTTAAATTTATTCTATAGTATTTGATTAACTCGAATTAAGACGGAAAGAGATCAAACTCATAAAGTAAGTTAAGCTCTATAAGCGTGTATTGATCTTAGCTTTTAGCTTTGGATAACATAAAAAGCTAAAGGCTTGGCATCACTTCGAATAATCAAAGCTTTAACAAGTCCTGTAAAATTGTTTTATTAAAACTTGATTGTGACTTTAACAATGGTACTTTAAAGAACGTTTAGGCTAAACCTAAATAGAAAATTTTAAGTTATGGCGACTCGATCAAATTTGTTAAATTTAATAAATTTTGATCTGTTTAAGCCAAACTCAGTTAAAATTCTCTATTTAGATCTAACATCGAATTAAATATGGTGCAAATATCTTATGGTGGAGAATAGCGGGATCGAACCGCTGACCTCCTGCGTGCAAAGCAGGCGCTCTCCCAGCTGAGCTAATTCCCCATCTTCGTTTATCTTTTTTCCTTATACTTTGTCAGTTTTTGCAAAAATCGGCGTCAGGTATATCTAAATACGTTCCTTGATTTTCTTAAAACTTCCTCGTCTAAGAAAGAAATCTAAACAAATCTATTTTAACAATATAAAATAGATTGTATTAAGCAATTAATTCTTACTTCAATATATTAAGGAAAATAGCTTATAAAATACAAGACTAAAATTTTAATCTTGTCCGTCAATCTCTCAAACCTAAACAAGCTCGATTGAGCATGCTTAGAGCTAAGCATATGTTAGCGCTAAAACTTTATGATAGATACCTTGTGAGAGGATATCTATTCGTACTCTAGAAAGGAGGTGATCCAACCGCAGGTTCTCCTACGGTTACCTTGTTACGACTTCACCCCAGTCGCTGATTCCACTGTGGAGGGTAGCGAATTTCGCATTCCCGCTTCGAGTGAAATCAACTCCCATGGTGTGACGGGCGGTGAGTACAAGACCCGGGAACGTATTCACCGTAGCATGGCTGATCTACGATTACTAGCGATTCCGGCTTCATGGAGTCGAGTTGCAGACTCCAATCCGAACTGGGACATATTTTTTAGATTTGCTCCATCTCGCGATATTGCGTCTTATTGTATATGCCATTGTAGCACGTGTGTCGCCCCGGACATAAGGGCCATGATGACTTGACGTCGTCCACACCTTCCTCCTCCTTACGAAGGCAGTCTCATTAGAGTGCTCGGCCGAACCGTTAGCAACTAATGACGTGGGTTGCGCTCGTTGCGGGACTTAACCCAACATCTCACGACACGAGCTGACGACAGCCGTGCAGCACCTGTCTTAACATTTCTGCAAGCAGACACTCTTCCATCTCTGGATGATTTGTTAGATATCAAGTCCGGGTAAGGTTCTTCGCGTATCTTCGAATTAAACCACATGCTCCACCGCTTGTGCGGGTCCCCGTCTATTCCTTTGAGTTTTAATCTTGCGACCGTACTCCCCAGGCGGTATACTTAATCCGTTAGGTGGATTACTGCCGTGACTAGCACAGCAACAACCGGTATACATCGTTTAGGGCGTGGACTACCAGGGTATCTAATCCTGTTTGCTCCCCACGCTTTCACGCATTAGCGTCAGTTAAGTTCCAGCAGATCGCCTTCGCAATAGGTATTCTTCTTGATATCTACGGATTTTACCCCTACACCAAGAATTCCATCTGCCTCTCCCTTACTCTAGATTATCAGTTTCCCAAGCAGTTTAACGGTTGAGCCGTTAGATTTCACAAGAGACTTGATAATCCGCCTACGCGTCCTTTACGCCCAGTGATTCCGAGTAACGCTTGCACCCTCCGTATTACCGCGGCTGCTGGCACGGAGTTAGCCGGTGCTTATTCGTTAGGTACCGTCATTATTCTTCCCTAACAAAAGGAGTTTACGCTCCGAAAAGTGTCATCCTCCACGCGGCGTTGCTGCGTCAGGGTTTCCCCCATTGCGCAATATTCCCTACTGCTGCCTCCCGTAGGAGTTTGGACCGTGTCTCAGTTCCAATGTGACTGATCATCCTCTCAGACCAGTTACGCGTCATAGCCTCGGTAGGCCGTTACCCCACCGACTAGCTGATACGATATAGTCTCATCCCTTGCCGAAATTCTTTCCCGATTTATCTTATGGTAAAAAGGAGTATGGAGTATTAGCAGTCATTTCTAACTGTTGTCCTCCAGCAAGGGGCAGATTAGCTATATATTACTCACCCGTGCGCCACTAAATTTAAAAGAGCAAGCTCTTTTAAATTCCGTTCGACTTGCATGTATTAGGCACGCCGCCAGCGTTCACTCTGAGCCAGGATCAAACTCTCCATATTTATACTTCTCGCAACGGCAAAGCCGTTACTGCGAGCGGGAGCTTTCGCTCCCTGCACCCACCTAAAGTTACAAAGATTTGCGAAAAAACAAGTTTTTCGCAAATCATAAATTTCTAAGGACAACATTAAAAAAAACAGAGCTTGGCTCAGGTCTTATTCTGCGTCTTAAATTTAATCTATGATTTAAACTCTTTATACTTATACAGGTGGATACAATTATGAAGTTTTTAATCTAAAAACTTTATGTTTTTGTAACATCGTTTTTATGGATAGATTTAGTTTAAAGCTAGATGCTAACTTAGATATTCGTTACGGACGTAAAGAATTCTCTAAATTTCGATCCGGCGATCTAAATCTTAATCCATAGGCTCAATCGATCACTTGTTTAGATTTCAAAGATTGACTAAAGATATTTGTTTTTAACAGTTGAAATTTTAAAAAACACGTTCGCTAAAAGGCTAAAACTACTAGGACTTAAGACTTAAGGAAGCAGGTTCGGCTCGGTGCGAAACAGAATTGTGATTATACAAGAGTGATGCTTAAAGGGGGCTGAATAGGCATTAGAAATTTTAAAAAACGATTTGGAAAATTTTAAATTTCATAATGAAATTTTAGCCGCAGTGCGTTTTAATACAAAATTTCTTCTCCGCCCTCCAACAAAAATTTTATAAATTTCGCATGCCGCCGCATCCAAAAATTAAAAATTTCATCCTATTTACGACCGATGACCGCCGCCCCATTCGCCAAAAAATCCGCCTACAAAACACTTAAGCGCACGATTATAAGATTTCGCTATAATCACGTCCGATTTAAAATTTATCAAAATTTAAAAGGACTTTTATGCGCGCAATTTTTTCTATTTATATCTTCATCATCGCGGCCCTTATCGGCATCGAGCTCTCGCTCGGCGCACTCGTCGCGCCCGTGGTATTTTTCCCGCAGCAGATTATCGGAGAGGGCGTGCTATCGCACTTTCAAAGCGGCAAGCTAATGAGCGAGATCTTCGTAAAATACGGCGGCATCCTCATCGCAGTCTCGGTCATCTGCCTCGTTTTTGAGATGATAAATTTCAATAACAACAAATCGCAATCCTTTCGCTTGCGCCTTTCGACCCTGATGCTGACGCTAGTAAATATCATCTTAGCCCTACTTTTCGTGCTTTATTTTACCGACTACGTTATAAATGCCCAGAAGATCGGCGCAGAAGCGACGACGACGCAGGAATTTGCCCAAATCCACGCGGTTAGCGAGTGGTGCATGAAACTCATCGTCGTGTTTCAAGCAGTGCTATTTTTCGCAAAAATCCTTCCCGCTCTAGCCGCGAGAGATGGCGCAGCGGCGAAAGACGCGCGGGATGAAGATTAGAATTTACTACGAAGATACCGATGCGCAGGGCATCGTGTATCACGCAAACTACATAAAATTTTGCGAGCGGGCGCGCAGCGAGGCGCTTATGCAGGCCGGAGTGGACTTCGCGCGCGTAGACGCACACTTCGTAGTTAGCGAGCTTTGCGCTAAATTCCTCCGCCCCGCACGCCTCGGCGATACGCTTGAAATTCACACGAGCCTAGCCGCGCTCAAAAACGCCAGCGCCCTTTTGCGGCAAGAAATTTACAAGATCAAAGATATTAAAAACACGGATTTCAGCGAGCTTTTATACGCACAGGACGTAAAAATTGCCTTCGTAAAAGACGGCAGGCCGATCAAATTTAGCGCCGAAATTTTAGAATTTTTCAGATCTTTGAGATAAATTTATCTTGCGGGTTCAAATTTGCCTAGTCGTGTGCGGCACAAACACAGCGCAGACCGGCTTTCGGCATAAAATCCAAGGATACACGGAGCTCTTAGACGATATAAAATTTGCGGGCGAGATAAAATTTTACGACATAGAATTTCGCTCGGCGTTAAGGTTTAAATTTTAACGCTACGCCGCGACATAAACCCCTCACGCACCCGAGATAGCTAGATAGAAAACAAAATTTGAAATATCGAAATTTTGTAATGGCGTTAAATTTTGCCCCGCTCCGCCGCTTTATGGAATTTCTCGCTTTTAAATTTAAACCCGCGCAGATCGAGTCTGTGTTTTTCCGCCAAATCCCGCTTGTCCGCGAAATTTAAGCCGATCAAACTCGCCCGCGATCTCATCCGCGTAGGCGCAATCCACAAACTAGGCGCCCACGCAAAAAGCCGCACACAAAATCAAAAACACGCAGAGCAAGCGCTAAAATGCGCCTCACAGCAGCTCTTTTATCTTCTGCAGATCCTCTTTGAAAAGCTCCGCCTTGCTCGGATTTTGCGCGATGAATGCAGGATCGAAGCTAGGCACGAAGCTAATGCCGCCCTCGTTAAAGACCGAGCCGTGCAGCACGTCCATGCCCGCTAGATCGCCATTTCGCAGCACGATTTTGCAGCAGAGCTCGCCCAAGCAAAGCACGACTTTGGGCTTTAAAATTTTGATCTCGTCGGTCAGATAGGGCGCGCATTTTAAAATTATTTCCGAGCTTATACGCCTATTTTGCGGCACTGCGCACTTTATCAGAAAGCTAAAATAGATCTGCTCGGCCGTGCAAATTTGATCTAGCGCCGCTGCTACCTCAGCCTCCAAACCGCCGCCAAAACCTTCGCCAATGCCCGGCGCGAGAGCTACGATCATAAGTTTTACGTTCGTGGGAGTTTTAGAATTTTTAAAATTTTTGATAGTTTTGAAATTTTTAAAATTTTGCTCGCCGCTTCCCGTGCGCGTTTTAGCAAGCTCGCAAAGATTGCACTCGGCGGTAGCGGATTTCAGCGCGTCCAGCGCCTTAAAAAATCGCTCGCCGCCGCTTAAAATTTCGGCGCTTACATAGCGGTAGCCGAACGCTTTGTAATAAAGCAGCCTGCGTAGTTGCGAGCTTTGCACGGCGCGCCTACGATCTGTTTAAATTTCGCGCGACGAATCCGCGATCAAACTGCGCCAAATCTTTGTAAAATTCCGCTCTAAAGCCCTGCTCGCGCAAAAACGCCGACAAGCTCTGCTTTTGATCGTAGCCCATCTCGCAGGCTAGAAATTTTGCGCGCCGTGCGGCGATCAGCACGATGCATTTTAAAATTTCATCCCCCCTCTCGCCGCCAAACAGCGCCCGTTTCGGTTCCTGCAGCACGCGCGCGTCCAATGCGTAGGAGTTTGCGATGTATGGCGGATTTGAGACGATAAGATCAAACTCCCCCGCGATCTCATCTGCGTAGGCACAGTGTACGAACTCGACGTCCGCGCCCAAGCTTGCGGCATTTGCGCGCGCTACCTCAAGCGCATCAGCGCTGATGTCGCTGGCCGCGATGCGGCAAGAAGGAAGAAGCTTTTTTAAGCAGATAGCGATTATGCCGCTGCCCGTGCCGATCTCGCAAATGCGCGGCTCGCCCAAGCTCTGCGCCAAAGTAAGAGCTTTTTTCACTAAAATTTCGGTCTCGCAGCGCGGTATCAGCACCCGCCCGTCGACGTAAAATTTAAAGCCCATAAACTCGCAGCTTTGCGTGATGTATTCAAGCGGGCGGCCGTCTTTAAATTCAATGATCTTAGCGCGAAATTCCGCTTCATGCGCGAGCTCTTCCGAGCATTTTAGCACGAGTTCTTCGCTGCTAAGTCGCTCACAAAGCTTTAAAATTTCGCGCGCGACGTATTTTGAGCCGCACTGCTGCAAGGCCCATCTTAGCGCCTCAGCGATCCTCATCAAGCTCTCTTATGCGCTCATACAGGCTCGGGTGCGAATGATACACCGCGGCGTAAATTTTATGAGCGAGCGGAAACGCCTTGTTTTCGCTGCCCAGCTTCTTTAGCGCGCCGATCATGCTCTCTTTATCCTGCATGCTGGCACCATGCCGGTCCGCGCTAAATTCGTGCATGCGGCTAAGCTTGGAGATTACAGGCTCAAAAAACGCATGCAAAATCGGCGCAAACAAAATCATAAAAACCAGCGTCGCGCCGCCGTCCGCGTTAAGTCCCAGCGTGCCGAACACGCCCCCAGGAAGGTTTCCGAATACTGCAAACGTCGCGCCCAAAAGTACGAAGCTAAGCGCTAAGCCTTTCAAAATGTCACCGTGTTTGAAATGCCCGAGCTCGTGCCCTAAAACGGCTAAAATTTCATCCTCGCTCAGCTTCTCTATGAGCGTGTCGAAAAGCACGACCTTTTTCGTCGCACCGAAGCCGCCGAAATAGGCGTTTAGGCGCTTGTCGCGTTTGCTCGCGTCGATCGTAAAAACGCCGCTACTTTTAAAGCCGCAGCGCTGTAAAAGCTCCTCTATGCGCTCTTTTAGCTCGCCATGCTCTAGTGGCTGCATTTTATTAAACAGCGGCGCGATAACGGTCGGATAGATTAAATTTATCAGCAAAACTATGCCGAAGCTTAGCAGAAAGCCCCAGACCCACCAGTGCGCGCCCAGGCTATTTACGCAAAAAACGAGCGCAGAGGCTACCGCAAAGCCGAAAACCAGCGTGAGTATGAGCGATTTTAGCGCGTCTTTTACGAAAACGGCGGGCGTTATCGTGGAAAAGCCCAAGCGTCTGTCTTTGACGAAGGTTTTGTAAATCTCAAGCGGAAGCGATATCGCGCCGCCGATGATTAAAAACGCCGTTACGAAGCAGCTCCCCGCCAAAATTCCATCGCCCGCTAGATCATATATCGCGCGCTGTAACGCGCCAGCGCCCGCAAGTATCCAAATAAGCGCCACCGCAAACGAAAAGCAGTGCGAAAATATATTAAATTTTAAATTTACCGCGCCGACCTCGCCCGCCTTACGATAATCTTCCTCGCTAAGCACCACCGCAGGCTCCTTTAGCTTGGCGCGGATGAAGCTTAACTCAAGCAGATCGAGCAAAATTTTATAAATCGTGTAAAGCGCGTATAAAAAGATCAAAAACCAAACCATCGCGCCTACTTTAGGCTCTCGGCGAGCGAAAGCACTTCGTAATATTCATTTTCCATACTGTTTAACGTTCCTCTTTTTTCTTCAAGTTCTTCAAAAAGCCCCTGCATCCCGAGCTTTTGATAAATTTCAGGCGTCGAAAGCGCGTGATTTAGCTCCTTTATGCGCGTCTCGATAGCCTCGATCTTAGCGGGATACTCCTCTAAAATTTTATTCTGTTTGTAGCTAAGCTTCGCGGCGCTCGTTTTCTCCTTTTTGTTTTCGCGACCGCTCTCCTCCGCGCTCGTGCTCGCGCCAGCGTCGGCTTCGATCTGATCAATCTCCGCCATCTCGTCTTCAAACTCCAAATACTGCGAATAGGGCATTTGAATTTGATCGATAACGCCGTTTTTTTCAAAAACCCAAAGCTTATTCGTGATCTTATCGATGAAATAGCGATCGTGGCTTACGATTATGACGGCGCCTTCAAAGCTTAGCAGATAATCCTCCAAAATATTGATCGTCGCGATATCAAGATCGTTCGTCGGCTCGTCCAAAATCAAGCAATCGTACTGCTCGGTAAAGAGCTTGGCAAGCGCCAGGCGGTTCTTTTCGCCGCCGCTAAGAACGCCCACGGGCTTATCTAAAAACTCCTTCGGAAACAAGAAATTTTTCAAATACCCATAAACATGCATGTAGCTGCCGCGGACGTTGATGTGATCGCCGCCGTTGGGGCAAAAAATTTCTATTATGCTTTTATCGTCCGTGATACCGCTGCGGGTCTGATCGAAGTAGCCGATCCTGATCTCGCCGCGTTTGATCTCGCCTGCATCGATCTTGCTGCGGCCGAGTAGAATTTTAAGCAGAGTGCTCTTGCCCGCGCCGTTCGCGCCTACGATACCGATACGCTCGCCCTGCAAAACCCGCGCTGAAAAGCCCTTGAAAAGCACCTTGCCGTTTAAAATTTTACCGATATTCGTGCATTCAAAGAGCATCTTTTTGCGATTGTCGCCGCCCGTGCCGTTAAAGCTCCTGCTCGCGCGCTCCAGCTCGAGCCGCACGCGACGGATCGCGCCCGGGTTTTTCTTCGCATCCTGCCTCATCTGCATGATGCGCGCCTTGCGCCCTTCGTTGCGCTTTAAGCGCGCCTTTACGCCGCGATGCAGCCACTCCTCCTCGGCGCGTAGCTGTTTAAGCAGCGTCTCGTGGGACTTTTCGAGCGAGGCGAGCATCTCCTGCTTGCACCTTAGATAGTTCTCGTATCCGCCGTCGAAATTTGAAATTTTACCCTCTTCGATCTCGATACTGCGCGTCGCCAAGCGGTCGATGAAGTAGCGATCGTGGCTAATAAAAACGATCGTCTGCTTCGAGCTAAGCAGCATATCCTCTAGAAATTTCACCATATAGACGTCGAGGTGGTTCGTGGGCTCGTCCAGCAGCAGCACGTCGGGCTTTTTAAGCACCAGCGCACCCAGCGCCACGCGACGAATTTCGCCGCCGCTAAGCGTACAGACGGAGCGGTTTTCGTAAATTTTAAGCCCGAAATTTTGCAACACCTGCTCGATCTTATTGTCGATCTGCCAGCCGTCCTTGGCCTCGATAAATTTAATCAGCTCGTCCTGGCGCGCCAAAAGCTCCTTGTTTTCGGGCTGCGCGGCGATTTTGCTCGAGATCGCGTCGTATTCGTCCAAAGCGGCGTAAATTTCAGCTAGCTCCCGTCGCAGCGCGTCTTTGACCGAGAGATTGTCTTCAAATTTCGGCGTTTGAGCGAGCATCTGGATATTTAGCCCGTTTTGAGTGATCACGCGCCCCTCGTCGGTCTCGCACAGCCCCGCGACGATCTTCATCAGTGTGGACTTGCCGCCACCGTTTTTGCCGATCACGGCGACGCGCTCGTTAGCGTCTAGTGCGAAATTTACGCCGTCCAAAACGACGTGAGAGCCGAATTTTTTCGTAACATCGATAAGCTCGATCAAAGCCAATTTTAAGTTCCTCTAGTGTTAAATTCGGTGATTTTACACAAAATTCTATTAAATTTTAATAACTTTTAAAGGTTTATCGATGCAAAGTTTGGAATTTGACGACCTGCGCGTAGAAATTTTCGCCCCGCATGCGCCGTCTTTTGCGGCTGCGCCCTCCTTTGCAAAAGAAGCCGTGTCCGCGCCGCCGATCATCTACCTGCACGCCTTGGAGTTTAGCGCGGCCAGTGTGGGCGAAATTTACGAACTCGTCTCGCGACGAAGCGGCGCGGATTTCGTGCTTGCGGCGATCTATCTAAACGAGGCGCAGTGGAGCGATAAGCTTAGCCCGTGGTCGGCAAAGTCGCTGTTTAAGGGGGTGCGCGATTTCGCAGGCGGCGGCGCGGCGCACTTGGAAAAATTTACGAACGAGTTGATCCCGCGTATCGAGCGGCACGTATTCGGCGCGGAAAAGCCTTCGTGGCGAGCGTGCGCGGGATACTCGCTGGCTGGACTTTTTAGCGCGTATGCGGCGTTTGCGAGCGATAAATTTCAAAAGATCGCCTGCGTCTCGGCTTCGTTTTGGTTCAGCGGCTTTGAGCTCTTCGTCGCCGCGCACTCGCTGCAAAGAGGGCTGACGCACGTCTACGCATCCTTGGGCGAGGCCGAGATGAACCCGAAAAATCCGCGCGGAGCACTCTGCGGCGAGACGGCGCGAAATTTTATCGCAAAATGCCGCGGCGCGGGCGCAAAAGCGGAGTTTGAGCAAAATACGGGCGGGCATATGCAAGATGAGATCGCAAGAATTTCAAAGGCGATTTTAAGCCTCGTAAATTCCTAAAATTCGGGGAAATTTAAAATTTAGCGACAGAATAAAGTGCGGTGAGAGATTAAAAGAAACTAGCTAAGAAGCGGCACGAAGTGTAAATTTAAGCGAGTCGCCGCTAGAATTTCTCGCGCAACGGTTTTTTGTGCGATGCAATGAAATTTAAAACAAACCTGCGTTGAAATTTTATAGCGTGAACAACGCCGCAAGAATAGTGCAGCGCAATTCGGCGCGAATGACGCAACGCGTCGTTGATATTTTAGCGGCTTTGATAAGTGCGATATCGTTTGAGCGTAAATCATACGACGTCCCGTCGCTGCGGCATAGGCGGCGCGGTGCAATGCAAATTTCAGGCGGGATGTCGCTAAATTTTTGCAGGTTGCGCTAGCGGTTTAAAATTTAAAGCTAACCGTCGTTGTAAAATTTAAAGCAAACCATGTCGTGGCTAGGATTTAGCGCGCCTGCAGGCTAAATTTAAACAGCAGCGCGCGCCGTGTATGATCCCGCCGTTTCATTTAGTGTAACTGCTAGCTAAATTAAACCGCTGAAATTTCAAAATTTATACCGCGTAAAAGAGTGCTTTGACGCTACGATACGAGCCGTTCGGTCTAAATTTTAAATTTAACGTCGAGTGAATGCACTCGGCCGATATCTGCCGAATTTGCGGCGGCGAAATATGCAGAATTTTGCGAATTGCCGTTTGCAGAATTCGTCCTGTGAAATTTCGCGGAGCATGCTTCATTATTAGCTCTCTACTGCGCTTCGAGCGGCATACGCTCTGCTTTCCGCAACTACGCCGAGGCCTCGCCGCTCCATTTTTTGCGCGGGCTACGTCGTGTTTGCCGCACATACGCGGCGTGTGCCGCTCCGCAAAAAAGCCACAAACACGCTAAATTCTAACCGCACGCTCTGAATTTTGGCATCGTAAATATCGGGTAAATTTACGCGCCCTGCCCTGCTTATGTCCGTATTTATACGCGCCGAACGGTGAGAATATGTCCTTGTCGCAAACGAAACGAGCGGTTAAATGATAGGCTCGACAAACAGGCACCGCAAAGTATTCACAATAACGGCAAAAATTCCCGCTAAAATTTCATGCAAAACCGCTGTAAAATTTATCGCGTTTGATGTCGTAGCCGTCCTTATCCACGCATATAAAGCCCGTCGTAGCGCCTCCGTCGCGCGCCATCAACCACGCCGTCTGCGGCAAATCTATCATCACAGCCGATCTCGTAGTCTTTTTTCACCGCCTCGCTCGCAGAACCCTCGAAAATCTCGTAAAATTCCGAGACAAACCCGTCTTTGTAATAAATAGCGGTTTCACCCTCGCCCTCCCAGATGCTTATGCCCTGGGCATTTGCGCTTTTTGCTTTGGCTTTAAGTTCGTTAAAAGTCCCAAAAATCCCAGCCTAGGATTTTTAAAACAGCGCGCTCGTTCGTCCTTTCGTCTATACTATAAAAACTCGCACTTTGGTTTTTGTCTTTATTCGCGGCTCTCATGCTTGAGACCTCGTCGCCGCCAAAACGAATGTCAAAAGAAACTCCTTCGGGCTTTATCTCGCACGCAAAATCACGCAGGGCTAAAATTTGAGCGCGATTTCGCTCGTAATTTTCCGCTAAATCCGGATCCGCAAAGAATACGCCGCAGTTAGCACAAGCGCGGCGCTTATAATGAGTTTAAATAACCTAAAAATTTCCGAGAAAAATATTTTATAAAATTCACGCCCGCCTCTTAAATTTCACCGAATTTCGCCGTCTATGCAAAGGGCAGAATTTTTTTGTAGTTGCTCCACAGCTCGCTATCCTCGCCGAAATACGCGAGCAGTCCGCGGGCGTTGCGATCGAAAGGGTTGGGCTCTTTATGCAGCGCGATACGCTGCGACAGGCGCAGATCGTAGGTGTTGTATATCGCAGAATACGGCACCGGAAAGTCCGAAGCGTAAAGCAGGCGCGAGTGTACGTCCGTTTGGCTCGCCAGATGCGGCAGGGCTTTCGCGCGCACCGGCGTCATCAGCGCAGAAACGTCGGCGTAGAGGTTTTTGTGCGTGCGCAGGAGCGCCAGAAGCGCGAAATAATCGTGTCCGAAATTTCGCGGGCGGCGAGAGAGCGCACGAAAAATATGTGAATACTCATAGTTAATCGCCATGTGCGCGCACACCGTCGTAACGCCCAGCTCAAGCGGCGCATAGATCATCTCCAGCGCTTCGCAGCGGCGCGCGCTCGGCACCGAGCTTTCGTTGCCGATGTGGATCACCAGCGGCAAGCCGAGCTTGGCGAGCTTTTCAAAATACGGCACGTAGCGAGGCAGCCTCGTATCCAGATCCCAATAGTTTTGTAAAAATTTCGCCCCCTTAAATCCGAGCTCGAAGCAGCGATCGATCTCATCTAGCGCGTCCGCCCTTTTTGGATTGATGCTAAAAAACGGCACGATGAGATCAGGGTTTTTTTGATAAATTTCAAACACGCTGTCGTTGTCCGCACAGACGGTCTTATCGCGATGGATTAGCTCGCCCGCGTCGCTAAATTTAGCATCCACGCCGAAAAGCACCGCCTTTTTAACGTATTTTGAAGCTCTAAGCCCGCCGAGCAGAGCGTCCACATAGGCCTCGTATGGCTCTTTGATCGCGCGCGATACGTCTATGTCGAAGCCCCTGCCGAAAAGGCGCAGCGCGAGCCTGTCGTAAGGGCGGTCAAAGCGCACCTCCTTGCTTAGCAGATGGACGTGAAAGTCAAGCGTTTGCATCGGGGATCCTTGGGAAAATTTTGCCGAGTTTATATCAAATTGCGGTAAATAGTTAGAATTTTAAATTCGGGTTAAATTTACGCACAGCGCCCCGCCGCGCCTTTAAATTTTAAAATTTAAACCTCTCTGAAAGAGCCGCTAATTGATATTTAATGCCGTTTTAAAGCTACGGCGATATACTTGCGATTTGAAAAGATATTTCAATTAAGGAGCGAAGATGGAGTTTGAAATTTTAGAAAATTCCGCCGATTTCAAGCCTAGCGATCTGGATGAGATAATGGTCTCGATCGGCTGGGATACGGAGCAAAATGCAGCCTCCGTGCCGCCGCACGAGACATACAGGGTGTGGCGCACCTATGATTACGTGGCTATCGCCAAAACGCAGGGCAAGACCGTGGGGGTGCTGGAGGCGTTTTGCGACCGCGACAACTTCGCTACGAGCTATCTTTACTGCGTGATAGTTCATAAGGATTATCAAAGGCGCGGTATCGGCACGGCGCTCGTGAATGCCTTTAATAAACGCTTTGCGCACACCACCACCTTTGTCGTGGCCCCTCTGCACAAGGCTGAGGGCGCCGGAGAATTCCTACAAAAGTGCGGCTTTAAGGATGCGTCGGAACACTTTACGATCCACATGAGGAAGCGAAATTAGATCTAGCGGGCGTAAATTTTAAAATTTTATCGAGCTTTGGCTCTAAAACGGTTGGAATTTTAAATTTAGCTATGAGCTGCTATAATCGCTAAAATTTAAGGAGCCAAAATGATCACTATGCAGATCCAAAGCGGCGTCGATCGCGATACTCTCGAAACTTTTAAGAAACTTTTTTTAAAAATCGATCCCTCCGCGCAGATCACTCTAAGCGACGAGAAAAACTTAGAAACGATTTTATCGGAGTTTAGATCAGGCGAAAGTTACGACGAGATAAAAAACGGAATGGATGCAGATTTAAAATCATACGCAAACGGCGATCTAAGCGGCTTTGAGGAGCTAGGCAAGGGCTGGAAAAATTGAAAATAATCCAGTCTAAAAGATTTCGTGCGCAGCTTAGCAAGATCGTAGAATTTATCACGGAGCACTCGAAAGATACGGCAGAAAATTTTAAAACGAGCTTTTTGCGCGAGCAGGCGAGCTTGGCTTTATGCCGTATAAATCTCGTAGATCAAAAAGCTTTGACGATGATAAAATTAAAGATTTCATATTCAAGGGTTTCGTAATCCCGTATCTAATATATGAACCCAACGATACGATCGTTATCCTGGCGATATTTAAGCAAAATTTATTGAGATAACTTGATGTTTATTTAAAAACATCCGCGTTTAAATTCCGCGCTCCATTTATTAAAACCGCTCATTCGCCGCCGCGGCAGCGCCAAATAAACCAACCGCTCGTCCGCACTAAATCACCGTATATTCGCGCGCGGCGCCGTAAATTCTAATTTTACGCATATCGCACGGCGCGCGAAAACAACTCCGCTCTCCCACCCTGCGCAAAAGCAAACCTAAAAGAATTTTCGGCTACAATTTCCCCCAAATAAAGGCAAAATATGAAAGAAATCTCGCTGCTAAGGCTCTCGCTCGCAATCTACGTCGATATGTTTTTGCGCCTCGTGACTACGTTTATCAACACCTACATGATCTCGCGCGTGGACGTCTCGCTCGTGGGCGCGCTGGGGGCGGGCAACGAGATATTTTTGCTTTTCATCACGGTTTTTGGCTTTCTGGCCGTGGGCTGCTCGGTTCTCGTAGCGCAGGCGCTGGGAGCGAAAAACAAAGTCCTAGCGATGCGCGCAATCCATACGAGCATCGCATTTAACGCACTAGTGGGACTTTGTAGCGGCGTTTTCGTCTTTAGCTGCGCGCCTTTTTTACTCCGCGCGCTGCAAGTGCCCGCCGAGCTTTTGAGCGAAAGCGCGATCTATCTTAAAGTAATCAGCATCGTCTTTGCGATAGACGCCGTCGCGATCGTGCTTAGCGCCATCGTGCGCGTTTACGGATACGCAAATTTCATCATCGCGGTCTCCGTGGCAATGAATTTAGTAACGCTCGCGGGCAACTACGTCGTGCTATTTAGGCCGTTCGGACTGCCGTATTACGGGCTTGAAGGCATCGGCGTGAGCACGATCGCAGGGCGCATGATCGGCGTATGTTTATTCTTTCTCATCATCACGAAGGTGCTAAAGATAAAATTTTACCTCACGATGTTTTTAAAGATCCAGTTCGCCACGCTGCGTAAAATTCTATCCGTAGGGCTTCCGAGTGCGGGCGAAAACATGCTGTGGATCGTGCAGTATCTCGTCGCCTTCGCCTTCGTCGCAAGCATGGGCGAGGCGAGCCTTACCGTGCAGACGATCTATTTTCAAATTTCATCATTCATCTTCTTCGGCGGAAGCGCGATCAGTATGGCAAACGAAGTAATCGTAGGCCGCCTCGTAGGTGCCGCCAAGCCGCAGGAGGCGTATCGGCACACATTTACCGCACTGCGCTTCGGGCTCGGGGCGACGGCGCTTTTCGTCGCGATCGTGTTTTTGGCGCGCGAGCAGATCATGGAGATGTTGAGCCTAAACGAGGCGCACAAGCAGGTTATGCGGCCGCTTTTTTACCTCACGCTGGGGCTTGAGTTCGGACGGACGCTTAATATCGTGTTCGTAAACGCTCTGCGCGCAAGCGGCGATGCGAGATTTCCCTTTGCGATGGGTGTGATCTTTATGTGGGGGGTCTCGATCCCCGTGGGCTGGCTTTTGGGCATTCATCTGGGGTATGGAATTTTGGGCGTTTGGATCGGGTTTTTCTGCGACGAGTGGCTGCGCGGCAGCGCGAATACGGCGCGATGGATAAGCAAAAAATGGCAGAGCAAAAAGTTAGTCTAAATTTGCTAGATCTGCCGATCAGCCTGCGTTTTAAGCGGATGAAATACGCGCGCATCCGCATTAGCAAGGACTGCGAGATCAGCGTGAGCGTGCCGCGCTCCTACACCGCGGCGCAAGCGAAAGACTTCATCCTAAAGCACGAAAGCTGGATTCGTCAAACGCTAGAGCGGCTGCGAAGCAAGCTACTAGCGAGCGATCAGGTTAGAATTTTAGGCAAAATTTACAAGCTGAAATTTAGCCGCGAGGCTGAACTCGGCGCAAACTGCGGCGCGAATAAAAATTTAGACAATGGCGGCACGCAAGGCTGCGTGAACTGGGCGAATGGCGATGCGAATAGTGACGCGGGCGGCGTAAATTCAGCTCATTTACAAAGCGGCGCGGGTATAAGCGGTAACGGCGTCGATGGCGGCGATGTGAGCGGTAGCGCAAACAATGCCGCGGGCGGCATGAATGACGGTGCGGATGGCGGCGCGGGAAATGAAATTTTAAAATTTCACTCGGACGGGTGCACCTCGCAAAATGGCGCGGCAAGCGAGGATTTGAAATTTAACCTACCCGTCAATGCGGCGCAAGGGCTCTCGCAACAGAGCAAAATGCGACAAAGCAGCGGGTTTATAAATACGGCGGCGCAAAATGTTTTCGAGCAATCCTGCGGCGAGATTTTTAAATTTCACTCGGGTGGGTGCGCTCCACAAAGCGACGACGCAGGTAAATTTAACTCCGCCGCAAGCGATCAAATTTTAAAATTTAACCCCGCCGCAAGGGATGGAATTTTAAAATTTAAACCTGTCGCGGGTGAAGGAATTTCAAAATTTAGACCTGCCGAGAGCGGAGAAAATTTAAAATTTAGACCCGCTGCAAGCGGAGAAATTTTAAATTTTAGCTTTGCCGTGAGTGAAGAAATTTCAGTCGCTAGCGAAAAAATTTCAAAATCCGCGAGCGAAAACGTGCCGCAAAATGTAGCGCAAAGCGCGCAAGCGGAGGAGTGCGACGAGCCCGATTTTATAATCAAAAATTTTATCCAAAGCTCTAAATTTAAAGATAAAATTTTTATGTCACGAGACGTGATCTTTTGCGAGAGCGAGGGCGAGTTTGCGGCGTTTAAAAAGGCCTTTGCGCTTGAGCTTTATCTGCACTATATCGAGAAATTTTCCCCGCGGATAGGCCGCAAGATCGCACGGGTACGGGTGCGCAAAATGCAGACGCGCTGGGGCAGCTGCAACCACGCAAAGGGCTATCTCAACTTCTCGCTAAGCCTGATAGAGCGGGATCGGCGCTTTGTCGAATACGTCGTGCTGCACGAGCTCGCACACCTCATCCACGCAAATCACGGAGCGGACTTTTACGCGCTCATCGCGCAGATCATGCCCGATTTTAGGGCACGTATCAAGCTAGGCAAGGGCTAATTTGCGAACGGGGCGCCCGTTTAAATTTCACGTCACTGCGGCACGATCTTTGCAGCCGATAAATTTCAACCGATCCTTCACTCCTCTTCCGCCCCACGCCGTAGCAGGTCGTAGCCCGGTCAGAATTTGCGCGACGCAAGCGGCGAATTTCGCAAATTTTCGCGGATCCAAACGCTAATCTAAAGCCGCAAATTCCACGTATTTCTCCATCGCAACCAGCAAGAGCCAGCGCGTGGTAGGGCTGAAAAAATAGTGGTGTTCGGGGACCTGCTCTATTATAAATTTTAAAAAATTGTAAAAATATTCGGGCGCAAATTTAACCTCGGCGCTCGTTAAACTATCGCCTAGATAGCAGATTTCGCCGCCTAAAATCCTCGCTTTTACCGTGGGCTTTGCGTCTATGAAGCTCTTAGCACCGGCAAAGCTTAAGCAGTCCGCGGTCGCATAATCTTTCAAACCCCGCAAGACGGGCTTAGAGCCAATGAAGGCGAAATTTTCCTCTATAAAGCGCGCTCCGCCCTCGCTCACCCGCCAGCGATCGCCCAAGCTCGATAAAAACGCAAACATCTCATCGTCTGCAGATCTGAAATTTGCAGGCTCATTTTTGCGATCCATCTTTGTCCTTTTTAAATTCATATTTGCTTTTATTTTGAAATTTTTACGATAAAGAACAGAAAATATGTTTGATTTAATCTTTTTAAAATCATTATATTAAATTAGGCTAATCAAGGTTTTACGAGCTCTTTTTATTTCAAGCGAAATCCTTTACCGCCCTTTAAAATTCAACCAATTCAAATAATCGTTCTTTCTTTATTTTTTTGAACTTTATTTATTTGTTATCATCAGTGAACTGCTCTTTGACAAGATCTTTGATATCGCTTTTAATACTTTTAGTATCAACTATTGAATCCTCACCCAGCTTCTGAAATTTTTCTTTATCTGCCTTCGTATATTCCTGTTCATCATCATATTTTTTTGTGATCAACCGAATCATCTTGCGACGCAAAAACTTCTCATCTCTAATATTTGACCTCTCTTTGATCCACCCAATTAGTAATACCATCAACATTATAAAACCAATATAACCTAGAATTGGATACATAATCGATACTAATTTTTTAAAGCCCATAAAGGATAATATATACCCTACAACTACGGTGCCAATCATAATTGGATAAAAACGTTTTGATTGATTAGATGAGAAACGTTTTGCTAAGGCATAGAATAAACTGAAAGCAGTATTAAAGATCAAGCCGAAGATAACAAGTGCATACACAAACGCAAATGCAGGGTGAATCTGTTTGGCAATAGCCAACATAGGAATATCAACAGTCGTTGCAAGTTTTACATTTGCATATAAGATACAGGTTGTAACTGTGATGATAATACCGATTATAAATCCACCCAAAGTACCACCTTTTTCTGCTACACCAATCCTCATAATGGATCCCCCTAATACAAAAGCCATTGATACACCTGTCATAACGCAGAGCGAAAAATAATTCAGAACAGAAAACCAGATATTTGGCATTGGAGTAGAGATTGTATTTGCAATTGTTTCTAATTCTTTAAAATCAAAACGTTGACTTGCAAAGGTATACACTGCCATAATCATAATCATGATAAAAATAATAGGCGTAAATATTCCGATCACATTCGTGATTTTTTCAAAATCAAGAAAGCTAACAAGGATTATCAATACGGCACATAGGAGTGCTCCTGACCAGAATGGCATGCCAAATTGCTGATTAAGATTTGATCCAGCCCCGGCAATCATGACAAAACCTACCACAAAACAGCAAATAATTAAAGAAATATCAAGAATTTTATTAGTGATAGATCCAGCAATTTGTGAAAGAACTTCAAAGTGGTCATTGGATCTAAAATAACTACCGAATGTAATAATGATTTTACCAAAGACGGCATTGAGGATACCAAGAATAACGGCTCCAAGAATACCCCATTT
>ERZ773003.657-NODE-657-length-24458-cov-6.882555_pt1 | contig 24458 bp, 22 predicted proteins | sample MGYA00580668_ERZ773003 | MGnify/ENA primary metagenome ERZ773003 (study PRJEB29015, sample SAMEA2738002) | human oral metagenome | biome: human oral; feature: human-associated habitat; material: dental | place: China | collected 2126 ... | reverse complement strand
ATGGAAGAGGCGCTGAAGAAGTCGTCGAAGGTTCTCGCTGTCAAGGGGCGCGTGCTTCCAGCATCGACGGCGCACGTGCGGCTCGATGCGGTCATGGAGGACGGCACGCTCGTTGAGGGCGAGTCGCATATCCCCGAGGTGCACAAGCACATCCGACGCGTGAAGCTCTTCCCCGAGCATGTCGAGCCTGTGGAGTCAGCGCTTGCGGCGATCCGCGAGGCGGACGTCGTGATCCTTGGCCCTGGCAGTCTCTACACGAGCATCATGCCGAACCTCCTCGTCGATGGTGTGGCGGAGGCCTTGAAAAAGAGCCGGGCGCTCAAGATCTACATCTGCAACGTGCTGACGCAGCCAGGCGAGACGGATGGCTACACGGCTTCCATGCACGCTCGGGCGATTCTCGATCATGCGGGCAGGGGTGCGATCGACTACATGCTCGTCAATGCGACGCCGCTGCCACATGGGACGGCGCAGATTTTGAAGAAGGAGGGCATCGAACCCGTGGCGATCGATGAGGATGCCGTCAACGCGCTCGGCATCGGTGTCGTCAAGGCCGACCTCGTGAATGACGACGATGTCGCGCATCACGATCCAGAAAAGCTCATGAAGAGCGTGATGAAGATGGCGTACAAACTGCATCCCGGCATCAGCAAGTGAGGAGGGATTCCTATGGCACAGCCATCGTTTTCAGCTGAGGTGAAGAACGATCTCGCGCGTCCCCTCGGGCGCAAGGCGTGCTGCCGCACGGCGGAACTGGCGGCGCTCCTGCGCATGGGCGCCGTCCTGACACTCGGGGCGAAGCGTGCCGTCGGACTCGCGTTTACGACAGAGAATGCTGCGGTCGCGCGCAAGGCCTTGATGCTCCTCAAAGGTTCGGCGGGCGTTCATACGGAATTGACGGTCAGCCGCTCGCGCCGCTTGAAGAAAAACAATAGCTACCGCGTGCACGTCCTGCCGTCGCGCGAGGTCGCCGCTCTCATGGAGCGCATGGGTCTCATGCACGGATCAGCGCTCAACATGGGCACGGACAGCGCGCTCCTCAAGAGGGCGTGCTGCCGTCAGGCGTATTTGCGCGGCGCCTTCTTGGGCGGCGGCAGCGTCAGCCGCCCGGAGTCTGGCTATCATCTGGAATTGGTGACGGGGAGCTATTCCTTTGCGGAGCTTCTGCTCTCGCTCCTTCGCACGATGGGGTATCCGGCGGGGCTGACCGACCGCAAGGAGAGCTACGTCGTCTATTTGAAGGAAAGCGACGCCATCATTGATTTTTTCTCTCTGCTCGGTGCGGAGAAGGCGGCTGAGGCATTCGAGGTCACGCGCAACTTGAAGGAAGTCAAGAACCAGGTCAACCGCCTCGTGAACTGCGAGACGGCGAACGTGCAGAAGTCGGTCGATGCCGCCGGCAGACAGATCGCGGCGATTCGTGCACTGGAGGCAGCGGATGCCGTCGCGGGGCTTTCTGCCGGACTCCGAAAGACGGCAGAGGTGCGCATGGAGCATCCGACGGCGACGCTCGCAGAGCTTGCGGGGCTTTTGGGCATAGGAAAATCGGGCGTCAATCATCGGTTGCGAAAGCTCGTCGCCTTGGCGGACGGGCAGGAAGGAGGAATCTGAGATGGCAAGGCGCATGATCTTGTATGCGGCAGGACTCGTTCTGCTCGTCGTCTTTTCGTTCGCTGTTTACGCGCATTTTCATCCGGCGCAGGGTGTGCTCGTCCTGGAGTATCACCATATCGCCGACCGCGTGGACGATCCCGAGGGGGCATTGGTGGAGCGCTACTATGTGCCGACGGAGGACTTTGCCGCGCAGCTTGACTATCTGAAGGCCGAGGGCTACGAGACGATCACCATGCTGGAATTTTCCAAGGCGGCGAAAGGGAAGGGAACTCTTCCCGAAAAGCCTGTGATCGTCACCTTCGATGACGGCTACGAAGACAATTACACGCAGGCGCTGCCGCTCCTCGAAGAGCGCGGGATGAAGGGCGAGGTCTACGTGGTCACGAACTTCATCGGCAAGGAGGGCTATCTGACGTGGGACGAACTGCGCGACATGCAGCAGCGCGGTATCGAGATCGGCTGCCACACGGCCGACCATCTGCCGCTCGTCGGCATGTCCCGTGCCGAGCAAGAGGATCAGGTGCGCCTGTCGAAGTTGCTCCTAGAGTGGAACGGCATCAAGACGGTGTTCAGCTTCTCTTACCCGAACGGCAGTTGCAATGAAGAAATCGCCGCTCTTCTGAGAGACAGCAATTATCTGACGGCAGTCACGGGCGATGCGGGGTTCAATACGTTCCAGACCGATCCGATGTTCCTGCAGCGTGTCAACATCCCGCGACCGCGCTTCGGCCTTGCGGAGTTTCGTCTGCGCATCTTGAAGGCGGAGCTCTTCAGCATCTTCGGTATCAACCAGCACTTGCAGCACTAGGAAATCTTTCGAGCGTCTTCGCTGGACCGTGCGTTTTTGAAGGAAGTATCTGATGGGATTAGAGGAAAAAGGGGTTTTCGACGAGATGAAACGATGGAAGGCAAGGATTGCGGCGTGCTTTTTTGCGACGCTCGCGAGCATGGGCGTGACGAATCCTCCGGCTGGAGCGGAGCGTCACGGAATGGATAAGGCTTCCACGACGCGCGTCACGACGGACGAGGCGCGCGCCGTGCATGAGCCGCAGGGAACGCGCCTCTTGGGACGAAGAGCGCAGCAGGAAGCGGAGCCGTATAGCGTGCGTCTGAACTTCGGCGCAGGCCTGCCGGGTGCGCTGCGCTTCAACGAGGCGCAGCGTGCCATGCGCGAATGGAACGTCGAGACCGAGGATACGGGCGGCACCTTGCTTTTTTCCGACAGCCCCGAATACGTCACGGAGGACGGCATCCTCTACGAGGACACCGTCACGGGCGATGCGCGCATCCTCTACTATCATCTGAATAACACGAGCGTGCGCAAGAAGGTTGCCGTCGTGCTGCAGAACGAAGGCGATTCCTCCGTCGTCGTTCGCGTCACGCGCGGCGGTGCGAGCCGCCCGAGCAGCGACTACCTAGAGGTGGGCAAGGGCACGCAGCTCGCCTACTTCCAGACGAAGCGTGATGATATGCTCTATGTGCAGCGCGGCGCGAAGCGGCTTTTGGAGCCGGAGATGAATCATACGGCGCTTGAGCCGGGGCAGCTCGTCTACGGCGTCTACGATTTTCACGCTGATGGACCTGTCAAAGTTTCCGTCCTCATGTATCCGGCGATCGCCGATCCGTTGAAATTCATTTCCAGCGCACGCGTCTTGCCGAAGGATGAGCAGCGTTTGCGCGGCACGTTCCAAGGCATGAACCGTGTGATCAGCAGCAAGCCGTACAATCCTGACAGGGACGGCGTCGTCTACATCCCGATCGGCGACAATCGGCAGGATGTCTTCCGCACGGGCGTCGACGCGACGGACGGCAGCACGGTGACGAACGTCGGCAACTACGGCGTGCTCTACCGCATCCAAATCCCGACGACAGGACGCGAGGCGACGCAGTACTATCTGACGCCGTTGGGAGGCGTCTACGCGGGCGCGATGAGCGTCAACTTCGGTCACGGCTCAAGCCTCTTGGAAACGCCAGGCGGCAGACTCTTCTTCGGCGATGCCATACCGCCTGACAGCGATGCTGACCGCGCTGCACGCCTCACGGGCAAGGATCGCTTGAAGGTCGCCGCAGAGCTGTCCGACCTCGGCAGCTACCACAGCTCCGTGCAGCCGAGCTTCGAGCTGTCGCCGCCGGGCGCGTCGAATCTGCCCGTGCAGATCATCCTGATGCCGGCGGAAAAGTGAGCAGGAATGGGAAAAGCCGTCGGAAACTCTCACTGAGAGTTTCCGACGGCTTTTTCATGGTTTTCAAAGCAGCGCGATGAGACGGTCGACATCTTCATCCTGCGTCGCCCAGCTCGTGGCGATGCGCATGACGGTCCTGCCGTCGGCGAGGTTTTCCCAGGATCCCATCTCGACCTCTTTGGAGAGTCGCGTCTTCTGCGCCTCGTCGAGCGCGAGGAAGATCTGGTTCGTCGGCGCATCATAGGCGAGCGGATAGTCCTTTTCCCTGAGGGCGCTGCGGATGCGGTCGGCGGCAAGGATCGCTGTTTCTCCACCCTTTTCGTAGAGTTGGTTTGTGAAAAGCGTATCGAACTGCAGCCCCGCGATGCGGCTCTTGGCGAGCAGGGCGCCGTGCTGCTTGACGATGCTGAAGAAGTGCGGCACGGTGTTCCTCTTCGGAAAGACGACGGCCTCGCCGAAGAGTGCGCCGCATTTCGTACCGCCGATGTAGAAGACGTCTGCGAGGCGTGCGATGTCGGCGAGTGTCACGTCGTTTGCCGGGCAGGCGAGCGCGTAGGCGAGGCGTGCGCCGTCGAGGTAGAGCGGTATGCCGCCTGCACGGCAGACGGCGCTGATGGCTTCAAGCTCTGCGAGGGAGTAGAGGGCGCCGTACTCTGTTGGCTGCGAAAGGTAGACCATGCCAGGCATGACCATGTGCTCGCGGTTCGTATCCTCGTGGTAAGCGGCGAGTGCGCTTTCGATCTGTGCCGCCGTGATCTTCCCTGTTTGGTGCGCGAGCGTCAGCACCTTGTGTCCACCGAATTCGATCGCGCCCGCCTCGTGCACGCTGATGTGTCCTGTTTCGGCCGCGATGACGCCTTGATAGGAGCGGAGCAGCGCGTCGATGACGACGGCATTTGCCTGCGTGCCGCCGATGAGGAAGAAGATTTCAGCGTCGTTCGCTTGGCAGGCAGCGCGAATCTTTTTGCGGGCGGATTCGGAATAGGCGTCAAGCCCGTAGCCCGCCGTCTGCTCCATGTTCGTCTCCCCAAGACGGCGCAGAATCTCGGGATGTGCGCCCTCCATGTAGTCGGAGGCGAAGGAAAGTTTTTGCTTTGTACTGCTCATGTAGGCATTATCTCTTTCTTGTCGGATGGATTCGCGCTTCCTCAACCGAAAGACGCGTTGGACAGGTCCATGCATTGGCGCGGGCAATAGCCGCGCTTGCGCAGTTCGGAGTTCAGGTATTCGAGTTTTCGCGCGGTGACGACGATGAGGATGAGTCCCATCTTTTTCAGGCTTGCGCCGTTCATGCCCGCGGCGTCCGCGCGGGCGATGAAATCCTCGTCGTCTGCTCCGATGACGAGGGCTTCGCCCGTCACCTGCACACTCTTGGCGCTGCCCGGCCCGTGATATTCGGCATGGACTTCCAAGGCGACGTTCTTGTTCTTGGCGAGCGCGCGAAACTTCAAGCCGCCCTCGGAGAAAATGTAGAATTTGCCCTCGCGATAGGTGTATGTCAGCGGCGTGCAGCGGACGAAATCGCCGTCAGCGACGGCAAGCGTGCAGACCTTCTCGCCCTTGAGGAAGGAATCAAGTTCCTTTCGCAGATCATCCGGCGGCATCTTGACGGCATCCTTGTCCTTTTCAAGCCAAAATTCGGCAGCGGCTTCGTAGTTCATCGAATCTCTCCTTTGCTTGATGATGATGATTTTCACCCTTTATTATTGTAATCGTACTATGGCGATGGGGTTTCGTCAAGAAGGCTACTGAAGGGCGGAGACGATTTGACAGCGGGCGAGAAGGGTGCTATACTGAAGGCAGTCAAGAGACTATCTGCTCTATGCAGACACAAAGACTCGCAGAAGCGCACTGCGGGTTTTTGTTTTTGCTTTGACAGCGAGTGGAGCATGGTGCTATATTAAAAGCAGTTAGGAATGTGTCTGCTATATACAGACACAAGCGCCCACGGATGCACACTGTGGGCGCTTGTTTTCAGGCTAAAGCGTGTTGCCGCGTTCTATCGCTCTAACCATTTCTGGATGCCGTACCATATAGCGCAGGATACGACGCCAGCAAAGACGGATAGCAAGAGACTATCTACTGTCATATGCAGCCCCCCTCTCTGTTACCAGTTTAGGGGCGGCAACGAGGAAAGTATAGCATGTTTTGCATGTCTAAGCCATAGCCGCAGTACTAAAAAATATCAAAAAGGGTATTGACAACTTATGCACAAAACCGTATAATAGATTTCGTCAGTCACGCAGATGTTGTGTCTCGACATGCTGATGTAGCTCAGTTGGTAGAGCAGCTCATTCGTAATGAGCAGGTCGTAGGTTCAAGCCCTATCATCAGCTCCATTTGAACTTGTGCCTCCCTTCGGGGAGGCTTTTTTGTTTGACGCATGTGGGAAATCCACATATAATAACAGAGGGAAACGGAATCTCTTTATCAGAGATTCCTACATTGAATGGAGGAAATGATTATGACAAAGAGCATCACGGAAGTCTTAGGAATCAAGTACCCGATCATTCAGGGCGCGATGGCCTGGATTGCGGACGCAGAACTTGTCGCGGCGGTATCGAATGCGGGCGGCGCCGGCGTCATTGCGGCGGGCGGACGCTCGACCGAGTGGGTAGAGCAGGAGATCAAGAAGGCACGTGATCTGACCGACAAGCCCTTTGGCGTCAATGTCATGCTCATGGCGCCGAACAAGGATGAGATCGTCGAGGTCATCTGCCGCGAGAAGCCGGCTTTTGTGACGCTCGGTGCGGGCAATCCTGTACCCTTCCTGGAAAAATTCAAGAGTGCAGGGGTCAAGACCGTCCCCGTCGTGCCGAACGTGAAGCTCGCGAAGCGCATTGAGGCGGCGGGCGCTGACGCCATCGTCGTCGAGGGCATGGAGGCGGGCGGTCACATCGGTGTCTTGACGACGATGGCGCTGATGACGCAGGTCATTCCCGAAGTCGGGATTCCCGTCGTCATGGCGGGCGGAATCGCAGACGGACGCGGCCTGGCGGCGGCCCTTCTGATGGGTGCGGCGGGCGTGCAGATGGGCACGCGCTTCCTCGTTGCCGAGGAGTGCAATGTGCATCCGAAGATGAAGGAGAAGCTCCTCGAAGCAGTCGATACGGATACGATCGTCACTGGACTCTCGATTGGCGGCGCGGTGCGCGGCATCAAGAACAAGTTCTCGCAGGATTTCGTCGCTCTTGAATTCTCGGGCAAGGCGACGAAGGAAGAGCTCATCGAGCGCGCGACGGGCACGAACAAGCTCGCCGCCGTCGACGGTGATGTTGAGAACGGTATGATGCAGGCAGGGCAGAGCCTCCTGCCTTTGAAGAAGATCGAGCCGGTCAAGGCGATCATCGAAGGAATTGTCAAGGAGGCGCGCGAAACGCTCGCGAACGCAGGCAAGATCGAGATCTGACGGAAGAGCGGCATTTGGCGCTCGCAATTCGTTCGCATAAGGCATGAAGAAGGGGCAGCCCGGCGAAGTCATTTCGGCTTTGCGGGGCTGCCCTCTGTTTTTGATTGCCTTGCGCGGGTGTATGTAGAGTTGAAAGGTTTGGAAACCGTAGGGGCGGAAAGCGTAAGTCGGCATCCGTTTTCTGATTTCTCATTGACAAAGGTCAAAAAGACAAATATAATGAAGAAAAATCAAATTGTCAAGGAAGCGCTGAATTTATCAGTGTTTCCTCAAATACCGTCTGACGCCGTGCATACCCGGCAGTTTATCTCGGCAATGCGGGCGGGGCGGCAGTTCTTTCTATCCGTATTGAGGCAGGGTGATACTATGAGCAGCAATATCGCTGATTTGATTGAGGAATATATCCTGCGGCAGTTGGCGGCACAGCAGGATGGCAAGGTGGAGCTTCGGCGAACGGAGATCGCCGATAAGATCTCGTGTGCACCGTCGCAGATTTCGTATGTGCTCAATACGCGCTTCACGCAGGAGAAGGGCTTCACGGTCGAGTCGCGGCGCGGCTTGGGCGGCTTCATTCGCATCGTGCAGGTGCCGCTGCAGAATCTTGTCTATCAGGACATGCTCAAAAAATTGACGGAGGAGTCGGAGCCGGAACTCGTGCAGTCGATGGTGCGCTATCTCGCGCAGCACGGCATGATTTCGACGCGTGAAGCGGCGCTCGTCATGCAGTCGGTGACGACGGCGTACGAGAAGCTTGAGCCGAAGGATCGCCTGAAGTTCATCCGATCCTTGCTTCTGACTTTGGAAAAATTCTCGTGAGGGGGGAAACGGATGCTTTGTGATGACTGCAAGAAGAATGAGGCGCGCGTGCATTTCGTCGTGCTGAAGAACGACGGCACGACGGAGATGCACCTCTGCCGCGATTGCGCGGCGCGTTACAGCAAGACGATGGCGGGCATGAGCGGCGAGGACTACTCGATCAACGATTTTATACGGGGCGTGATCCAGCGCATGCCGGATCCGTCGGCGAACGCAGAAGAGCAAGAGAGCGAGCAGGAGGAGAAGCCGACAGAGGAGGAAGCGTCCTTCACATGCCCGAACTGCGGTATGAGCTATCGCGACTTCGCCCAGCAGGGAAAGATCGGCTGCAGCGTCTGCTACGATACGTTCCGCGAGGAACTGACGCCGCTCCTGCTGCGCATCCACGGCGCGGGGAATCATCGCGGCAAGATACCGAAGCGGGCGGGCGGCACGCTTGCGCTCAAACAGCGCATCGACCTCCTTCGCGCACGGCAGGAGCGTGCCGTGGCGAAGGAGGAGTACGAGAAGGCGGCCGAGTATCGCGACGAGATCCGTGCGCTCGCCGTGCAGCTTGCCGCGCAGGAAAGGGAAAAGGCGCAGGAGGGCGCTTCAGCGCCTTCCTCGGCAGAGGACAGGAAAGAAGTCGAAGGAGGCGAGGCGTGATGGCGAAGCAGGAACTCTTCACAGGCTCTCATCTCGCATGGCTCGCAGCGGACGGCACGGACAGCGACGTCGTCTTGGCGAGCCGCGTCTGCCTCTCGCGAAATCTGCACGAAGTTCCCTTCCCCAACCGCGCGGATCTCGTTCGGCTCGCTGAGACGGAAGGACGCATTGCCGCCGTGCTCGGTGACGTGGAGGAGGCGCTCGAAGAGCCGTTCGACCGCGTCGAACTCGCGAAGAGCACGGCGCTTGAGCAGAACGTGCTTTGGGAGAAGCATCTTGTCAGCCGTCAGCTGCTCAAGAATCCCGCCCACCGCAGCGCCTATATCAGCAACGATCGCTCCATGAGCATCCTGGTCAACGGGGAGAATCATCTGCGCATTCAGGCGATGGCGGCGGGATTCAACCTCAAGACGCCGTACGACAGGGCGTCGCGCGTCGACGACGTCTTCGAGGCGAAGCTTGACTTCGCCTTCGACGAGAAACTCGGCTATCTGACGAGCTGTCCGACGGATCTCGGCACGGGGCTTCGCGCATCGGTCATGCTCCATCTGCCAGGGCTCGTCTACACGGAGAATATTGGCAACATCCTCAACATATCGCCGCAGATCGGGCTTTCCATGAGCGCCATGTACGGTGAGGGAGCAGAGTCTGCGGGCAATTTGTTCGCCGTCGCGAACAAATTGTCATTGGGGCTGACGGAGCGCGAGCTTTGCGACAATCTGCGCATCTCGGTCGGCGAAATTGTAGAGCAGGAACGTCGCGCGAGAAAGGCTCTGCTGCTCTACGAAAAGGATCGCATCGAGGACGAGGTCTGGCGCGCCTACGGCGTGCTGCACTACGCGCGCGCCCTGGGCGACGCCGAGACGCTCGCCATCTTGAGCCGCGTGCGCCTCGGCGTCGACCTCGGCTTCATCGAGGGACTGGCGTCGAGCGTCTTCGGCGACATTTTGATTGCGAGCCGGGCAAATTATCTTTGCTCTCTGGCAGGAAACGAGAACATGTCGAAGAATGAAATAGACAGGAAGAGGGCGGAAGTCGTCCGCCGAATTTTGGAAACTGCGGCATGAGCTGCAGAAAATTTCCGCTGCACTTTGCGGCGGCTCCATGGGGGCACGGCGAGGGATTCTTTCCGAATCGCTCTATCGATCGGCGCTTCCTTTGACATAAAGGTGGAATTTTTATGACGAACCGCTTTACGGGTCGTGCGCTCAAGGTGCTGGAATTCGCTCAGTACGAAGCGCAGGAACTGGAGCAGAACTTCATCGGTACGGAGCACATCCTCCTCGGGCTTCTGCACGAGGGGGAGGGCATTGCAGCGCGCGCGCTGCGCTCTTTGGGGCTCGATTTCGGTCATGTGCGCACGCGCGTCGAGGATATGCTCGGCGGACGCGAGATGGAGGAGCGGCACGCATCGTACTACACGGATCGCGCCAAGCGCGTGATGGAGCTTGCCGTCGAAGAGGCGCGCTCCTTCGGGCACAATTACATCGGCACGGAGCACATTCTCCTCGGGCTTATCCGCGAGAATGAAGGCGTGGCGGCGCATGTCCTGATCTCGCTCGGCGCCGATCTCGACATCGTGCGTGCGACGGTCATCGACATGCTCGGCGGCACGCACGAGAGCGCGGAGCTTCCCGCACCCGATCGCCGCCGCCGCGCCACTACTCCCGCACAGGGAGAGGCCGCTGCGGGCACGCCGCTCCTCGACAAGTACGGCAGGGACATCAATCGGATGGCGCGGGAGGGCAAGCTCGACCCCGTCATCGGCAGGGAGAAGGAGATCGAGCGCGTCGTGCAGATTTTGTCGCGGCGCACGAAGAACAATCCGATCCTCATCGGCGAGCCGGGCGTCGGCAAGACGGCAGTCGCGGAAGGCCTTGCCGCACGCATTGCCACGGGCGCAGTGCCGCGCCTCCTGCAGCAAAAGCGCATCGTGTCCCTGCCGATGGCAGGACTCGTGGCGGGCGCGAAGTACCGCGGCGAGTTTGAGGAACGCTTGAAGGGTATCATCGACGAGGTCATGAAGAGCGGCAATGTGATCCTCTTCATCGACGAGATGCACACGCTCATCGGGGCGGGTGCAGCGGAAGGCTCGCTCGATGCCGCGAACATCCTGAAGCCGCCCCTTTCGCGCGGCGAGGTGCAGATCATCGGCGCGACGACGCTGAAGGAGTACAAGAAGTATTTTGAGAAGGATTCGGCGCTGGAGCGGCGCTTCCAAAGCATCCTCGTCGAGGAGCCGACGACGGAGGAGGCGGAGAAGATCCTCCACGGACTGCGCCCGAAGTACGAGGCGTTTCACCACGCGAAGATTCGGGACGAGGCTTTGAAGGCGGCGGTGCGCTTGTCGCATCGCTACATTCCCGACCGCTGTCTGCCCGACAAGGCGATCGACCTCATGGACGAGGCGGCGTCGAAGTCGCGCATGAAGACCGTCGTCCTGCCGACGTCCATCAAGCGTCTGGAAGAGCGTCTGAAGAAGCTCGGCGTCGAGAAGGACACAGCGATCAAGCTGCAGGACTACGAGCGTGCGGCGGCCCTGCGCGATGAGGAGAGTGCGCTCAAAGAGGATCTTGCCGCCGCCAAGGAACGCTGGCAGGAACGCGAGATGAAGGAGGTCACGGTCACAGCGGACGACATCGCCGATGCCGTCGGGCTTTGGACGGGCATCCCCGTGAAGGACATCGCCGCGAAGGAGTCGGAGCGTCTGCTTCATCTTGAGCAGATTCTGACGGCGCACGTCGTGGGACAGGAAGAGGCCGTGACGGCGGTCGCCAAGGCGGTGCGCCGCGCACGCGCGGGACTTAAAGATCCGAAGCGCCCCATCGGCTCGTTCCTCTTCCTCGGCTCGACGGGCGTCGGCAAGACGGAACTCGCGCGCGCCTTGGCGGAATCGCTCTTCGGCACGGAGGAAGCCATCGTGCGCTTCGACATGTCCGAATACATGGAAAAGCATACGGTGTCGAAGCTTGTCGGCGCGCCCCCAGGCTATGTGGGCTATGAAGAGGGCGGCCAGCTGACCGAGGCCGTGCGCCGCCATCCGTATTCGATCATCTTGCTTGACGAGGTGGAGAAGGCGCACCCTGACCTCTTCAACGTGCTGCTGCAGGTCTTGGACGACGGGCGGCTGACGGATGCGCAGGGGCGCACGGTCGACTGCAAGAACACGGTCATCATCATGACTTCGAACGCGGGCGCCGACTATCTCAAGCAGTCGACGTCGCTCGGCTTCACCGCGGGGGTGCAGACGCTCGGCGACGCTTACGAAAAGGGAAAATCGCGCGTCTTTGAGGAGGTCAAGCGCGTTTTTCGCCCCGAGTTTTTGAACCGCGTCGACGAGATGCTCGTCTTCCGTCCGCTCGGCAAGGAAGAACTGACGAAGATCGTCGACATCATGCTGCGCGAAGTCGAGGCTCGTCTGTCGGAAAAAGGCATGGCGCTTGAGGTCAGCCCTGCGGCGAAGTCGAAGCTCGTCGAAAACGGCACGGATTTCAAGTACGGGGCACGTCCGCTAAAGCGTGCGATCCGGAAGCTCGTCGAGGACGAGATCGCCGAAAGGCTCTTGAAGGGCGATTTTGGACGCGGCGATACGATCTACGTCAAGAAGGTCGGCGACCGGCTTGATTTTGTCCGAAAACAGCCGAAGGACGCGGCGAAGGTGAAGAAGGAGAAGGCGCTTCGTGCGGGCGCAGCGCAATAAGCTTGCGCCAGGCGGAGCAGCCTCTGTCTGGAACATGCTCGTCAATGCGGCGTGGGCGCCTCTCTGGCTTGTCCGTTCGCTGCTGCGCTTTCTGCGGCGCTCGCTGATGAAGCGCGGAAAGGCGGAATGAATTTGGCGAAGAAGAAAAAGACGGCGTTCGTCTGTCAGGCGTGCGGCTACGATACGTCCAAGTGGGTGGGAAAGTGCCCGGGCTGCGGCGCGTGGAACACGCTCGTCGAGGAGACGGTCGCGCCTGAGTCTGCCGAGGGCGGTCTGCGCCTCGGGCTTTCCGACGGCGCGCGTCCCGTCGCTGTCGGCGATGTCGCAGTCGAGGACATGCCGCGTTTCTTGACGGGATCGGGAGAGCTTGACCGCGTCTTGGGCGGCGGCGTGATTCCCGGCTCGATGGTCTTGATCGTCGGCGATCCGGGCGTCGGCAAGTCGAGCCTCACGCTTCGCGTGGCGGCCGAGATCGCACGGGGAGGAAAGCGCGTGCTCTATGTGACGGGCGAGGAGAGCACGCGCCAGGTGCGCATGAGGGCCGACCGCCTCGGTGCGATTGCCGACGATCTCTTCGTCGTCAGCGAGACGAACCTTGAGCGCATCACGGTACATATCGAGACGGTCAAGCCGGAACTTCTCGTCATCGACTCTATCCAGACGATCTTCCGCCCCGACGTGACGAGTGCGCCGGGCAGCGTCAGCCAAGTGCGCGAGTGCAGCGTCGAGCTTCTGCGTCTTGCGAAGACGTACGGCATCGCTGCCTTTGTCGTCGGCCATGTCACGAAGGACGGCACGCTCGCGGGGCCGCGCGTCCTTGAGCACATCGTCGACACCGTGCTCTACTTCGAGGGCGAGCGCAATGCGCAGTTTCGCATCCTGCGCGCCGTCAAGAACCGCTTCGGCAGCACGAACGAGCTTGGCCTCTTTGAGATGCGCGATACGGGGCTTGCCGATGTACCCGACGCTTCAAAGCTCTTTTTGTCCGACCGCGAGCCGGACAGCGGCACGGTCGTCGTACCGACGGTCGAGGGAACGCGCCCCCTTCTCGTCGAGATTCAATCGCTTGTTGCCGAGACGCCTTACATGCCGCCGAGACGCACGGCGGACTCGGTCGACGTCAAGCGCATCCAGCTTCTCTTGGCCGTCCTTGAAAAGCGCGTCAAGCTTCCCATCGGCGCATGCGACGTCTACGTCAAGGTCGCGGGCGGCATCAAGATCGACGAGCCTGCCGCAGACCTCGGCCTGTGCGTCGCCATGGCGTCGTCGTTCGCCAACCGCCTCGTGCGTCCGAAGGCGATCGTCTTCGGCGAAGTTGGCCTGTCGGGCGAGATCCGTGCCGTCAGCCAGGCCGACGTGCGCTTGAAGGAAGCCGCCAAGCTCGGCTTTCGCGCCGCCGTCCTGCCGCAGAAGAACGCCGAGCGCCTCAAGAGCATAAAGGGCATCGACCTCTTCGGCGCGGCGACTTTGGCGGAGGCTCTGCGCCTCGCCATGCCGAGAGAGTGAATAGGGAAAAGACTTCCGCTTAAATTGTTTGCAGGCAGTACAATCTGTGTTATAATGTTACACGATGCGAGAAGGCTCGGGTCATCCCGAGCTTCTTTATGTTTCGTAGAGTGATTCTAGGAGGGGGATTCTTTCATGAAGATGAAGAAAATGCTGCTCGGTGCTGTTGGACTTCTGGCTGCAGCTTCTTTCGCCGTTGCGGGCTGCGGCGGCTCGGGGGATTCGGGTTCGGCGTCGAAAACGCTGCGCGTCGGCACGAATGCGGACTTCGCACCTTTTGAGTTCCAGGGCGAGAACGGCAAGGAATACGAGGGTTTCGACATGGATCTCGCGCGTGCCGTGGCGGAAGAGATGGGCATGACGGCGGATATCCAGAACATCAATTTTGACGGCTTGATTCCGGCGCTCGTGTCGAAGAACATCGACATTGCGATCTCGGGCATGACGATCAATGACGAGCGCAAGAAGAACGTGCTCTTCTCGGAGCCTTACTATCAGTCGGGTCTGACGATCGTCGTCAAGAAGGACAATACGGACATCAACGGCTTCAAGGATCTCGCGGGCAAGACGGTCGCCGTGCAGATCGGCACGACGAGTGCGAAGGAAGTCAAGAAGAATCCGGACATCCAGGTCAAGGAGCTGAACAGCTCGGCAGACACCTTCCTTGAGCTGAAGGCGGGCGGCGTGCAGGCTGTCGTCAACGATCGCCCGGTCAACGACTATTACATCGCCAAGAGCGGTGAGAAGGACGTGCGCGTCGTCAACGAGCTTCTGACCTCCGAGGACTACGGCATCGCCATGGCGAAGGACAATCAGGAGCTGCAGAAGAAGGTCGACGAAGCCTTGAAGAAGCTCAAGGAAAATGGCAAGTACGACGAGATTTACAAGAAGTGGTTCGGGCAGAAGGCCGAGTGAGGACAATCGTGAGGTGCAGGCATGAATTTTGATTTCGATCTGGCGGTGAATTCCTTCCCCGTCCTGCTCGTCGGCGCACTTGTGACGATAAAGATCACGGCGATTTCCGTCGCACTCGGCGTTGTCATCGGCCTCGTCGTCGGTGTGGCGCGCATCTCGCAGGTCAAGCCGCTGCGCCTTCTGGCGATGGCGTACATCGATTTCCTGCGCGGTACGCCGCTCTTGGTGCAGATCTTTTTGATCTACTTCGCGCTTCCCGTCGTCTCGGGGCAGCGCGTCGACCCGTTCTTCGCGGCGATCACGGCGTGCAGCATCAACAGCGGCGCTTATGTCGCTGAGATCTTCCGCTCGGGCATCCAGTCGATCGATAAGGGGCAGATGGAAGCGGGGCGTTCTCTGGGCATGACGTGGCTGCAGACGATGTGGCACATCATTTTGCCGCAGGCAGTCAAGCGTGTCATACCGCAGATCGGCAACGAGTTCATCGCACTTTTGAAGGATTCGTCACTCGTCTCGGTCATCGGCTTTGAAGAACTGACGCGAAGCGGCCAGCTCATCATTGCCCGCACCTACGGCTCGCTGGAAATCTGGCCTTGCGTCGCCATCATCTATCTCGTGATGACGCTTTCCATTTCGCAGCTCGTCGCCTATCTCGAACGGAGGTTCAGAACCGATGATAAGCATTAAGGGGCTTTACAAGGCATTCGGCGACAACCTCGTCTTGAAAGGCATCGATCTCGAAGTCGCGGACAAGGAGGTCGTCGTCATCATAGGGCCGTCCGGCTCGGGCAAGTCGACGCTCCTGCGCTCGATCAACTACCTCGATGTGCCGTCCAAGGGAAAGATCTCCATCGACGGCAAGGAGCTTTCCGCAGCCGACATCAACCGCGTGCGCGCCGAGGTCGGCATGGTGTTCCAGCGCTTCAATCTCTTCCCGCACATGACGGTTCTGGACAACATCACGCTTGCGCCGCGCAAGGTCAGGAAGACCACACGCGAAGAGGCGGAAAAGGATGCACGAATGCTCTTGGAGAAGGTCGGCTTGGCGGACAAGGCGGAGGCCTATCCCGAGCAGCTTTCGGGCGGTCAGCAGCAGCGCGTCGCCATCGCGCGTGCGCTCGCGATGAAGCCGCGCCTCATGCTCTTCGATGAGCCGACGAGCGCTCTCGATCCCGAGATGGTCAAGGAGGTCTTGGACGTCATGCGCTCCCTGGCCGCCGAGGGCATGACGATGGTCATCGTCACGCACGAGATGGGCTTTGCGCGTGAAGTCGGCGACCGCCTGCTCTTCGTTGACGACGGGCGAATCATCGAGCAGGGCGTACCGAAAGAAGTGTTCGAGCATCCGAAAGAAGAGAGGACAAAGAACTTCCTATCGAAGGTGCTCTGAGGCGTCGTGCATCGCTGAAGAAGTGCGAGAAGTGATGCAGTGACAGTATCCCGCGAAAAAAACTTCTTGCGGAAGTGGTTGAAATTGCTCGCCTTTTGTGATAAAATAGGCGAGCATACGGGCGGTCCTCTGGGAGAGAAAAGGCTCTTTTACGAACGTCTGAGATTAAGGAGGAAAACAAATGAACATCATTCAGGCTTTGGAGCAGGAACAGCTGCGCTCCGACATCCCCGACTTCGCTCCCGGCGATACGGTGCGCGTGCACGTCAAGGTCGTCGAGGGAACGCGCGAGCGCATCCAGGCGTTCGAGGGCGTCGTCATCGCGCGCTCAGGTACGGGCGTTCGCGAGACGTTCACCGTGCGCCGCATTTCCTACGGCGTCGGTGTCGAGCGTACTTTCCCGGTGCATTCGCCGCGTCTTGACAAGATTCAGCTCATGCGCCGCGGCATCGTGCGTCGTGCGAAGCTCTATTACCTGCGCAACCTTACGGGTAAGGCAGCTCGCATCCGCGAGAGGCGCTGAAGCACATCATGGGGACTGCCTTGGGGAATGCCGGCTGGGCATTTTCCCTCCGCAGTCCCTATTTCCTTTTCAGGAGGTATTTTATGAGTTCGTTGGGAGAAGAAGTCAAGGATTGGCTCGTGGCGATCGCCGTCGCCGTCGTGCTCGCCTTCGTCATCCGTCAGTTCATCGTGGAGCTTTACGTCGTGGACGGCCCGTCCATGCGGCCGACTCTGCAGTCACGCGAGCGTCTCGTCGTCAATAAATTCATTTATCGCATGAGGGAGCCGGAGCGTGGCGAGATCATCGTCTTCCGTTATCCGCGCGACCCGAGCCGCGACTTCATCAAGCGCGTGATCGCCGTGCCCGGCGACACGATCGAGATCAAGGATGGCAAGGTGTTCTTGAATCAGCAGCTGTTGAACGAGGATTACATTCTCGAAAAGACACTGACGAACTATCCTCTGTCGACAGTTCCTGCCGGTCACATCTTCGTCATGGGCGACAACCGCAACAATTCCGAGGACAGCCGCTTCGCTGACGTCGGCTTCGTCCCCTATGATCTCATCAAGGGCAAGGCTATGGTCGTGTTCTGGCCGGTCGCTGAGGCGAAGTCCCTGCCTTGAGGATTGCTCTTGCATAAGGAGGCGGACATGGATTTTCAGACGGAAGGAAACAGCATCGTATACAAGAATGCGGACGGCGCCGTGCTCGCCCGCGTGGATTTTTCGGAAGTCACGTCGGGCGTCTATGACATCTTCCATACGGAAGTCGACGCTTCCTTGCAGGGACAGGGCATAGCGGGCAAACTCGTCGCAAGAGCCGTCTCGGAGATCGAGCGGCGCGATGGAAAGTTGCTGAAGGATGCTTCGTGCTCGTATGCGGCGGCTTGGTTGAAGCGACATGCAGAGAAAGGTGTATCGCAATAATCGGGCGGACGCTCTGGCGGCACGACTGCCGAGAGGAAAATCAATAAGAGTCGTTCTTAATACGGCTTCTATTGATTTTCCTCTTTTTTTGTCATACACTTTCCAAAAAGGAGCAAACATCTTGCCGGGGGAGGGGTTGAGATGGAACGAAAGAATTTTGCAGGGCGGCGTTGCCTGCCCACGGTTTTGGCGCTATTTCTTTTTTGCCTTGCATTCTTGCCGCTGTCGGCTTCGGCGCAGGAAGAGCCAGAGATTGACTTGCTTGCCACGCTCGTTTCTTCCGCTTCGTATTCCGATGACGGCGGGCTTCTCGTACGCAGTTGGCTCGAGGAGACGGCCTGGGATTTTCAGAGCCGCAGCACATCGACGCGAGCTGCAGAGGGGCGTGTCCATCTGGCACGAAAGACGCTTACAGATGGTAGGCGCATCGCCGTGCTCTCCTTCCCCGGCACGGAGAACAAGAAGGACATCGAGGTCGATCTGCGTCTCTCCGCCGTTCCCTTTGGCGGAACCACTCCGGCAGAGTTCGCCGCTGCTGCGGCAGGAAGCGACGCTGCTGATCTGCCGCGTGTTCACAAGGGATTCAACGATTTTGTCATGGCGGCGCTCTTCACGGAGGCGATGCCGGAGCTCGGCGATCAGACGGCGGGCGAAGCGCTGGCAGCGGAGCTCAAAGAGAATCCCGAAGAGACGCTCTATCTGACGGGTCACAGCCTAGGCGGTGCGGCGTCTCTCGTGACGGCGGCGCGCCTCGCTGATCTCGGCGTGCCGCCCGAGCAACTTCACGTCGTCACGTTCGGCGCGCCCGCTGTAGGCGATGAGAAGTTTGCACGGCTTTACGAAACGAAGCTTCATTTCACGCGCATTGTCATGCAGGCCGATCCCGTCGCCGCCGTCCTGCAGTCTTTGGGCAAGGGATTCGTGCAGTTTGGCGAGAAGATCGTCTGGAAGCCTGCGACGCGAGAGGATCGCTTCAATCATGAGATGGCGCTCTACTTTGACGAGGCTCTGCGCCGCTATTACGATGCGGCGCAGACGGATTCACCACACGAACTGTTTTGTGGTACGCCGCAGGAACTGGCGGGCGGCCTTTACGTCGCGGCGCCGTCCTTTGACCTGCCCGAGGCGCTCGCACAGGATGTGCCGTACATCGAGCGTGCCGTGCACGATGCACTCGACGTCGGCTATGCGCCGACGGTCTTTTCCACGCAAGGCGGAACACAGGAATCGCTTTTCGCCGCCGCTCGTGCCGCCGGCTGCAAGTACGTCCTCGTCGAGCATTTTTCGGGCAATCTGCTGCGAGAAAGGCATGGCAGTTTCCGCCTGACACTTGAAGAGGAGCTTTACACGAGCGACGGACGGCTGCTGTCTATGGAATCGCGCAGCACGAACACGGGCGATCTGCCCGCGATCGAGGCATTCCTCTATCTCATGTACAAGGGGAGCGAGACGCGCGATGCGGCTCTGGGGTTGTAAGGAATCACGGATAAATTCAGCCGCCCATCTGCGCTTTCCTCTCGTCGTCGACAAATTCTCGATGCAGCACTGCATGTCCCTCGCCTTCGGGCGGGGGCTTTTTCTTGCGCGCAGGGGCTTGTTATTGTATGATGGTAACGAATGAGAAAGGAGCGATGCTTTTTGCAGTGGGCGGAAGTGAGCGTGGATACGTCGCACGAGGCGATGGATCTTGTGTCGGAAATCTTGCAGGAATTGGGCGCTGCGGGCGTGGTCATCGAAGATCCGGCGCTCTTGAACGAATACATTCGTTCGGGACTCTGGGACTATACGGATCTCAAGGAGAGCGAGGAAACGGAGGTCGTGCGCGTCAAGGCGTATTGGGCGCTCGATGAGGAGCTTGAAGGAAAGCTGCAGCATCTTGCCGTGCGGTTGGACGGCTTGGCGTCCAACGGAATCGACAAGGGCGCGGGCGCGGTGTCGTGGAAGGCGGTCGCCGACGAGGATTGGGCCGAGACGTGGAAGGAGTTCTTCCACACGGAAAAGATCGGTGCGCGCACCGTCATCAAGCCGACGTGGGAAGAATACGAAGTCAAGGTGGGAGAAATCGTCGTGGAGCTTGATCCGGGCGCGGCATTCGGCACGGGGCAGCACGCGACGACGTCCCTGTGCATCCGTGCGCTCGAAGACCTCGTTCGGCCGGGCATGACGGTGTTCGACGTCGGCACGGGTTCGGGCGTGCTCGCCATCGTCGCGGCGAAGCTCGGCGCAAAGAGGGTCGAAGCCGTGGACTTCGACCCTGTCGCCGTGCGCGTCGCCCGCGAAAACGTGCGCCAGAACGGCGCAGAGGACGTCGTGCGCACGGAGCGGAGCGATCTCTTGAAGAGCGTTGCGGGCGAGGCGGATCTCATCATTGCGAACATCATCGCCGACATCATCGTGCGCCTTTTCGGCGAGGTGAAGGGATCTCTGGCGGCGGGCGGCACGATGCTCTTGTCGGGCATCATCGAGGATCGTCTGGCGGATGTCGTGGAAGCCGCAGGCCGGCATGGTTTTTCCGTTGAGAAGATCGAGCAGGAAAAGGGGTGGGCGGCCGTCGTCGTCAAAGGGGGAGGAGCGCGATGAGGCGCGTCTTTCTCGAAGGCGAGATCGCGGACACGATGGAGGTGCGGGGCGCGGACGCGCATCATCTGCAGCGTGTCATGCGCGCCAAGCTCGGCGAGAAGCTCCTCGTCGCCGATGGTGCGGGCGGCTCGGCTGAGGCCGAGGTCGCGGGCTTTGCAGATGGTAGGGTACAGCTTCGACTCGTTCGGCGACTGTCGGAAGCGGCGGAATCGCAGGCGGAAATCGAGCTTTTCCAGTGCCTGCCCAAGGGCGACCGCATGGACTTCATCGTACAGAAGGCGACGGAACTGGGCGTCGCGTGCATCCGTCCCGTGCTCAGTCAGAACGTCGTCGTGCGCTACGACGAAAAGAAGGCGCGTGCACGCGTGGAGCGCTGGCAGAAGATCGCGGCGGAGGCGGCGAAGCAGTGCGGGCGCACGCGCATCCCCGAGGTGATGCCGATCGTGCCCCTTCGCGCGGCGATGGAAGGGCAGGGGGCAGCGGAATATGCCCTGCGCCTTTTTTTCTACGAGATGGAAGAGCGGCGGGAACTGCGCACGGTTCTTTCGGATTCAGAAGCGCGGCGCATCTTCATGCTCGTTGGGCCGGAGGGCGGCTTCGATGAGGCGGAGGCGCAGCTTGCAGTCGCGCACGGCTTTTCTGCCGTGACGCTTGGTCGGCGCATCCTGCGCGTCGATACGGCGGCGATCGTCGCGCTCGCGCTCGTGCAGTATGAAAAAGGAGATTTAGGTTTTGCCAAAAGCAGCATTGACGACCTTGGGCTGCAAGGTCAATCAGTTTGAAACGGAGACGATGGAGGGGCTTTTCCGGCAGCGCGGCTACGCCATCGTCCCCTTCGACGAGGCGGCGGACGTCTACGTCATCAATACATGCTCGGTCACGAGTCTCGGCGAGAAGAAGTCGCGCCAGCTCATCCGCCGTGCGCGCCGCCTGAACGAGCGAGCCGTCATCGCCGTGACGGGCTGCTACGCGCAGGTCGCGCCCGAGGAGATCCGCGCGATTGAGGGCGTGCGCGTCGTGCTTGGCACGAAGGAGCGCGCCGGAATCGTCGATCACGTGGAGCGAGCGGCGCGTGAGGCGGGCGTCTTCGACGGCACGGGTGACATCATGCACGCCTCCGAGTTCGAGGACATCCCGCTCTTCGGTGCGCCCGCGAGAACGCGTGCTTTTCTGAAAATTGAGGAGGGCTGCGAGAATTTCTGCTCGTTTTGCATCATTCCCTACGCGCGCGGCCCCGTGCGCTCGCGCCTCTTGAAGAGCGTGCGGCGCGAGGCGGCGAAGCTCCTCGCCATGGGCTTCAAGGAGATCGTCCTGACGGGCATCCACCTCGGCTGCTACGGGCGCGATCTCGGCGATGTGACGCTCGCCGACGCCGTGCGCGAAGTGCTGTACCTGCCGGGACTCAAGCGTCTGCGCCTCGGCTCTTTGGAGTCGATCGAGCTGTCGGACGGTCTGCTCGCACTCCTCGCGCAGGAGGAGCGCTTCGCCGGGCATCTTCATCTGCCGCTGCAGGCGGGATCGGATGAAGTGCTTCGCGCGATGAACCGTCACTACGATACGGCGAAGTTCGCCGCGCTCATCGAACGCGTCGAGCGTGCCGTGCCCGGCATCGCCATCTCGACGGACATCATCGTGGGCTTTCCGGGCGAGACGCAGGAGCTCTTCGAGGAAAGCCTTACTTTCGTCGAGCGCATGAACTTCGCACGCATGCATGTATTCCCCTACTCGCCGCGCCGAGGCACGCCGGCGGCCGCGTTTGCCGCGCAGGTTTCCGAGGCGGAGAAGAAGGAGCGCGTGCATCGCATGCAGGCGCTCGCCACAAAGAAGAGCGAGGCATTTCACGCTGCCTTTCTCGGCACAGAGATGCCCGTTCTCTTCGAGACGGAGCGCGAGGGCGTCACGGACGGACTCACGGCGAACTACATTCGCGTCTATACGGATGCGCCCGTTCGGACGGGAGACATCCATGCGATGCGCCTCGTTCACCTTTATCGTGACGGCGTTTGGGGCGAGATCTGAAAGTTTACTTGCGTTCCTTTGACTTCTGCTCTGCGAACTCATCCGCGAGATCATCGAGATATGCGGCAAGGCGCTCGCGGTTCTCCTCATGCGCGAGCTGCGCGATCATCGTCATGTGGTGTCTGAGATCGTGGCGCATCCGGCGCGAGCTGCGCCAGAGGTCGAGCATCGTCTGATAGCGCACCTCTTCGGACGTGCGAATCATCTGCTCGTGAAGCTGCTGCTGATGCAGGGCATTTCCTTCCTCTGCATAGCGCGTGAGGAGGGTGGAAACGCGCAGATATTGGACGAGCGCGAGCGGGAGCAAGAGCCGCGCAGCGAGGATCGTCGGCTGCACCGACGTATTCGCCGGATCGGCGGCGACGGCGAGCGCGACGAGAATCACCTCGTAGCCGCTGAGATAGAGCCAGAGCCGCCGATCATCAACGGACAGCATCGGCATGAGCAAGTGGCGGATCGTATGCAGCGCGGCGGGCAGGACGAGGAGGAACATCATGGGGATGAGCAGACATTTCCACAGCCCCGGCGGCAGTCCTGCGCCAAAGAAATACTCCGTCATCGTTCCGAGCGTTCCCGCAAGCATCAGCAGCGGATAGACGAGCAGGGCGATCGAGAGCACCCGCAGCGGTTGGTCGCGGATCACGAGAAGCATATAGAAGAGAGCGAGCGGGCGGCAGAGAAGTGCGACGAGAGACATATCGAGCGGCAAGGACATCTGCACGATCTGTGTCAGCGCGAGCACGAGCATATAGCCGCAGACGATATAGCTCCGCGCAAAGCGCAGCCGATCGCGAAAGACATAGAAAACGAGCAGGTCAAAGGGCGGCGCACACACGAGCGTGTAGAGCAGCCGAATCTCTGCGTCAGTCATGCGTGTTCTCCTCCCCACAGTCGCCCGTCCGCATCGGCGTGACGGCTGCCGCTCTGGTCTTTGTCGTCCGCAGCACGATGGACACAGCGAAGAGATCGTCCTCCGGCGCAATCTCCATCGTGCCGTCATAGCGTGCAAGACTCGTGCGGATGCTCTCCATGCCGATGCCGCGCTCGGCGTTGCCGCGCTTTGCAGAGAGCAGATGGCCCGCCGCATCGTAGTGCAGCTCTCCGTCATAGCTGTTGTCCGCCGTCAGAAAGAGCGTGTCCCCCTGATGGACGAGCGCGAGCCGCAGGAGGCGCGGGGCATCGGGCGCGAGACGTTCCAACGCCTCGGCGGCGTTGGCGAGCAGATTGCCGAGGATCGCCGTCAGATCGAGCGGGTCAAGGGGATTTTCCGCTCCGAGGTCGATGCGGTACTCCGTCTGCACGCCGAGCCGTGCAAAGATCGGCTGCCAATAGCCGACGAGAATATTTACCGTCTCATTCCGGCAGACGGGCGCGTAGTGCGTCTGAATCAGAGACGCAGCCGTGCCCATCAGCCGCTCGATGCCCGCAGCGTCCCCCCGTGCGAGCAGTTCCCGCGCCGCAGCGATCATCTCCGTGAACTGCGTGCGAAACGCGCGTGTCGTGCGGGCGTTTTCCTCCATCTGCGCCGTATTCTGCCGCGTGATCTCCGCCATCTCCGCCTCGCGTGCCACCTGTTCGCAGAGCACGCGCTGACGCAGCCGCGCATTCATGGCATAGAGTGCCAGACCGATGCAGCAGAAGCCGCCGACCGCCCCGCTCAGACGAACGAAGAGCGCCGTATGTGTGCGCAGGTCATTGAACGGCGAGAGCAGAATCGTGAGCACGAGAATCAGCCCGCCGAGCCACGCGAGCGGCGTCCATACCGCATCAAAGGAATCGTCCGCCAGGAGCGGCGCGGCAATCGTGCGCCCATAGTAGAGAAAAAGCGGCACAGCGATGGGGAGGCAGACAATCGTGCAAAGCCCCGAGAGCAGGAACGGCACATCAAAGAGCGGGTAGGCGTCCTCCACGGCATAGATCACCGTCTGCATGGCGAACCAGATCAGTCCCGGAGGGATGAGGATGCAGATCTGCTTGCCGATCGGCACGCGCGTCATCGCGAGCAGATAGAAGAAGATGAAAAAGAGAAACGGAAAGGCGATGCGCCGCGAAAAGACCGTGACCGCCTCGATCTGAATGATCGCCTCGATCCCCGTGAGCAGGAGCAGCCCCGCAATGATCGGCAGCGGAGCAAAACGCAAGTAATGGCGAAAGATATAAAGACGGGTCAGATTGACGGGCAGGATGTGAACCGCCGTATAGAGCAGCGTTACCAGCGGTACGGCAAACGGATACTGCATGAGTTCGATC
>ERZ773003.654-NODE-654-length-24593-cov-9.492624_pt1 | contig 24593 bp, 24 predicted proteins | sample MGYA00580668_ERZ773003 | MGnify/ENA primary metagenome ERZ773003 (study PRJEB29015, sample SAMEA2738002) | human oral metagenome | biome: human oral; feature: human-associated habitat; material: dental | place: China | collected 2126 ... | reverse complement strand
TTGTCACTGTCAAGCTTGGAATTCCCATTTCATTAGCCTTGACCAAAACTTGACGGCTATCAGCTGTTTCACCAGACTGGCTGATAAAGATGAAGAGTGGTTTTTTGCTGAGAAGTGGCATACCGTAGCCCCACTCAGATGAAATTCCAAGTTCAACTGGCGTATCCGTCAATTCTTCCAACATCTTCTTAGAAGCAAATCCTGCGTGGTAAGACGTTCCAGCCGCAAGGATGTAGATGCGGTCAGCGTCTTGAACAGCCTTGATGATAGCTGGATCAACCACTACTTGACCCGCCTCATCTGTGTAGGCTTGGATGAGTTTACGCATCACCGTTGGTTGCTCGTCGATTTCCTTGAGCATGTAGTAAGGATAAGTTCCCTTACCGATATCTGACAAGTCGAGCTCAGCAGTATAGCTAGCACGCTCACGACTGTTGCCGTCATAATCTTGAACTTCGACACTATCAGCTTTGACGATTACCAACTCTTGGTCATGAATTTCCATGTATTGGTTAGTCTCACGAATCATAGCCATAGCATCTGAGCAGACCATGTTGTAGCCATTTCCAAGACCAATCAAAAGTGGTGATTTATTTTTCGCCACATAGATGACATCTGGATTTTCAGAGTCAATCAAGGCAAAGGCATAAGAACCACGAATGATGTGAAGGGCTTTTTTGAAGGCTTCAAGCACTGAGAAACCATCTTCTTCAACAAATTTACCAATCAAGTGAACGGCGATTTCTGTATCTGTTTGCCCCTTGAAGTGGTGACCTGAAAGGTATTCTTCCTTGATCTCAAGGTAGTTTTCAATCACCCCATTGTGCACCAAGACAAAACGTCCAGTCTCAGAGCGATGTGGGTGAGCATTGTCCTCAGTTGGTTTACCATGAGTCGCCCAACGCGTATGTCCGATACCAGTTTTTCCCTCAACACCGGTAGTTTTAGCAGACAATTCAGCGATACGGCCAACAGCCTTAACTAGATGATTTTCAGCACCACCTAGAACAAAAATTCCCGCAGAATCATAGCCACGGTATTCGAGTTTCTCAAGCCCTTGAATCAAAATATCAGTTGCATTTGTATTTCCAACAACACCGACAATTCCACACATAGTATATACGACACAGACCAGCTGTGCTTTCCCCTTAAATTGGTATAGTCTGATTTTCCTTTTACAGAACCAGCAAAGACAGTATATACTTGTTTTTATCACTTGTCAAGCATAAAAATTGGTATAGTTTTTTAAAATGCCATCAGAGTAAGATTTCACTTGAGAACTGACAAGTAAGATTCGATTACTTATAATAGAGAGAGGAGGTAGTTACCATGTGGTTTTTCTTCGCACTTTTATCTGCTGTCTTTGCAGCCTTAACTTCTATTTTAGCCAAGATTGGGATTGAGGGAGTTCCGTCCAATCTAGCAACAGCCATTCGTACGATCGTCGTCATCCTTATGGCTTGGGCCATGGTTTTCTTGACCAATAGTCAGACTGAGATTGTCAACATCAGTAGAAAAAGTTGGCTCTTTCTCATCCTGTCTGGTTTGGCAACAGGTGCCTCCTGGCTCTGCTACTACAAGGCCTTGCAGATGGGCAATGCGACTGAGGTATCTGCTGTTGATAAGTTTAGTCTCGTCATTACCCTCGTTTTAGCCTTTTTCTTTCTACAAGATGTCCTGACGTTTAAAACAATCATTGGCTGTATCCTGATTACGATTGGGACCTTGGTGATGATTTTGTAATCCTCTCCCCCTCCATATATGACCTCCCCCAAAAAAGTTAGATAGTTTTTGGGGGTATTTATTACGTCTAAATTTATAAGTACAGGGAATCAGCTTCAAGCGTCTAGCAAAAAGGAGAGAACCAAATTGGTTCCCTCCAAGATGAATTTTTTCATCAACCCATTACAGTTGATATAAAAACTAATTATCTCAGCTGGCTAACTTCGACTTGAAATTTTGCCTTTCTAAATCTGAATGTGGTAAACCGATGACCGACTTTTGACTAATCTAAGAGCATCATGGAATCAATAAACAATTTCTTTGTGAAATAACCATTTTTTATTAAGTAAGCTGTATATTTTGCTCTTGTGACCATTTGATCATACTCTTCTGCCGTACATTCTTGAACCACGCGGCTAGCTTCTTCCAAACTGGACACGACAAAGCCCAAACCTTTCTCACGGATATAGTCCACATTAGAAAGATAGTCTGGCACAACCACAGGAATACCCGCAGCCAGATAAGTTGTCAACTTATAAGAAACATTTTCTTTGTAGTAATCACGCTCTTCCGCAGGATTTTCGGAATTTCCCCATACTAGACCAAATCCTCCTCCTTTAGACAACTCCAACAATAATTCCTGCTGAGTTCGCCACCCCTCAAGATGGACTTTGGAATAATCTACCCCCTCTGCTCTCGTAGCATAAACATGAAGGGGGGTACTGTGTTTCCAGTCAACAATATGTGGAAAACGAGATGGGTCTCCTGAGAAGATTAATTTTTTCTCAAATTTTGGAGTATAGAGTTCCAAACCATGGGGAAGATCCCAGAGTTTTTGAACAACGTAGTTCTTGACGGTTAATCCCTCCGAAACGAGTTTCTGGTACATTTGTTCGGATGGTACTACCACCACATCACATTTATTATACATGTCAATGTGAGCCTTCATAAGATAATAATTGCTCTCAAACATTAGTGGCTGAACATCATGGATAAACATCACCATTTTTACATGAGAAAGCTTTAACTTTTCTACCAAGTGATTGTCCCATTCAACACTATTCCATGAAGGAGATTGGAAAAAAACAACATCTCCATAAGATACCCCCGCGACAATCCCATCCATCCGCGAGTTCAGTTCTTCCCACGGTTCATGGCTTGCATCATAAAAATATATTCCCAGTTCGTTAACTCCAAAGTCTCGAACAATTTTCATGACATTGTTCTGCGCCATCAAGGCAACACTCGTTGATGCTTGCCCAAATAAATTTGTGAAATGTACTTTCATTGTTTTCTAAATCCTCGTCTCAGTAATTTCTCTAAACATTGTATCATAATTTACGACTTTTCAAAAGCGTTTACATGCCAATTTTCAAGCTCAAGTTAGTTACTTGGGATAATTTTTCAGGAGTCTTATCTTCCAAGAACAATAAGGATAGCCTTAATAGATGTTTTTCTCACTCAATCTCACAAATTCGGTATCTTTGTTAGCTATGATAGATTGAATAAATTTTTCCTATTGAGTATATAATTTTTTGTACCTTTAGATTTCTCTGTTTATCTTGTGATGATTACAAACTCACATATAGAATTCTTATGTAATCAAGTCACTAACTTCTTTTCAAAGATTTGAGAAAGTGAGGTTTTTCCATTTTTCTTGCCAATTTTTCTTGGACAAGCGTTCTTGATAGAGCTTCATTCGGTCTTCATTATCTAGGAAATGAGGAGTTGGAGAAACTTGAAAGTTCAAGATATCCTCGAGTCCATAGGGGGCAAAGAACTCTAAAGTGGAATCTTCATTCAAGCGAAGTCCTATCGCCGTACATCGTTCTGGATACTTACTCATAGCATCACGAGAACTCGTGTAGGGCGCAGTGTGGGGATTGTGCAGATGCATATAGACCTGATTTTTCAACTCCCACTGATACTGAGGGAAATCTTCTCTCAGTTTTTTCTCTAGGGATACTGTTTCCTCATAAGAAACATCTGGATCAAAGAAAATCACATCCACATCCGTCTCACTATCAAAAGGGGATTTATCTGACAAGAGATTCCAAATAAAATTCCTGACAGAACCTGCTGCCAACCACGAGTCTTTCAGACCAAGATCTCGGATGATGGTCAGAATAGCCATTATATCTGGATTTCCTCTGAAAGCATCTAGAGTTTCTTGCTCATTTTTCATTGTATTCATAGCCTAAATGCTCATATGCCTTAGCTGTCGCCACCCGTCCTGAACGGGTTCGCATGATAAATCCTTTTTGGATCAGGTAGGGTTCGTACATGTCTTCAACCGTCTCACGCTCCTCAGCAATATTAACAGAAAGAGTTCCCAGCCCGACAGGACCTCCACCATACATCTCAATCATGGTACGGAGAATTTTCTGGTCCACATAGTCCAATCCTTCATGGTCTACATCCAGCATGGTCAAAGCCTTATCCGTAATAACATCATCGATCAAGCCATCCCCCATAATCTGGGCAAAGTCGCGCACGCGCTTGAGGAGACGATTGGCGATACGGGGAGTTCCTCGACTGCGTAAGGCCAGCTCAGCAGCTGCTTCATGAGTGATTTCCATCTCAAAAATATCTGCCGTCCGCTCAACAATCTCTGTCAAGTCAGCATGGGCATAATACTCCATATGACCCGTAATCCCAAAACGTGCTCGTAGCGGATTTGAGAGCATACCAGCCCGAGTCGTCGCACCAATCAAGGTAAAAGGTGGCAAGTCCAGATGAACACTACGACTGCCTTCCCCTGCACCAATCATGATATCAATGTAGAAGTCCTCCATGGCACTATAGAGCACCTCTTCCACCGACATGGGCAAACGATGAATCTCGTCGATAAAGAGGACATCTCCAGGCTCCAAATCATTCAAAATCGCTACCAGATCACCCGCTTTTTCAATGACAGGACCAGACGTTTGCTTGAGGTTGACTCCCAGTTCATTGGCAATGACAAAGGCCATGGTTGTTTTCCCAAGTCCTGGAGGGCCAAACAAAAGAACATGGTCCAGCGCTTCATCCCGCATTTTGGCAGCTTTGATAAAGATTTGGAGCTGATCCTTCACCTTATCCTGCCCGATATATTCACGTAAGTATTGAGGACGGAGCGTACGTTCTACCAACTCCTCATCACCCATTATCTCATTATCTAAAATTCTACTCATGTTCCTATTATAGCAAAAATCTAGTTGACAAACAAAAAAGCCACCTGATTGGGTGGCCTCTTTAGGGAGATTATTATGAAAAAGAAAGGATTAGGATTTCATTAAATAAAGTTAGGAGGTCTTTACTTAATGACTATATGATACACAAGGAGACTTAAAATTACCTTAACTTTTTTCTAATTTATCATTTTTTTAGAAAAATTTTTTCCAAATAAAATTTCCTTTCTCAAGTCACAAAAAAGCCACCTGATTGGGTGACTTCTTTAGGAGATTATGATGAAAAAGAAAAGTTTGGGATTTCATTAAATAAAGGGTACTCAATGAAAATCGAAATCAGACTAGGCAGATAGACGCAAGCATAACTATAGTTAGCTAAGTCGACTCTAACGAAGGTTGATGAGATTTTCGAAGAGTATTAGGAGGTCTTTATTTAATGATTATATAATACACAAGGAGACTTAAAATTCCCTTAATTTTTAAATCAATCACTAACAATTTTCTTTAACAGCTGTTTGACCTGCAATACGTCCAAAAGTAAAGATATCCGTAAGCGAATTTCCTCCTAGACGGTTACCTGCATGGAGTCCACCTGCGACTTCTCCGGCAGCATACAAACCAGGAATAATTTGACCGTTTTCATTCAAAACGTGTGTTGAAGTATCAATCTTGAGTCCACCCATTGTATGGTGAACGGCTGGTTTTCTCGGTGTTGCGTAAAATGGTGCAACCTCACACTTGAGATCAAAACTACCTTTATTAAATTCAGGGTCAAAGCCTGCATCAACATAGGAATTGTAATTCTTAATCGTTTCCACTAGAACTTGTGGGGCCATACCAATCTGAACCGCTAACTCTTCTATCGTATCTGCACGATAGAGAGTGCCTGCTTTGACTTGGGCATCGATTTTTTCTTGGCTAGTGTTGTAGGCAGTTTCCTTGATACGTTCATCTGCGATTAGATAGAACAAGCCTCCATTATCAATCGCTGCTTGAGATAGCTTGTCTCGGCTACCGTACTCATCTACAAAGCGCTTCCCTTCAGTATTTACCATGATGAAGTTAGCTGGAGGAACTTGAAGTCCTGAGAAGAGGGCACCTGTTACTGGATCGGATACTGGCATCATTTGACTAAAGCCCATACCTACCAAATCTGCACCTACACTTTGCCCTAAAAGAATACCATCTCCTGTTACAGCTGGTGTATTAGATGTAGCAATATCATCTGCAATTTCAGTCCAGTAGGTATTGTATTTTTGTAGCATCTTTGTATTGGCACCAAATCCTCCAGAAGCTAGAACAACGGCATCTGCATTGACAATGATGGTTTGACCGTTTCGGCCTTCTGCTCTGACACCCTTGACAGCCCCGTCTTTTACAAGCAATTCTTTAACTGGAGAATCTGTCAAAATCTTGCCACCATGTTCTAAAACATATTTTTGTAGGACAGATATAAAGGCATACCCCATTGGTTGAACCGGCTTATGGCCACGACGCCAAAGGGCTCCAACTGGCATTGTCACTTCACTACGAACAAATTCAACACCGATGTCTTCCAACCAACGAACAGACTCTAGGGCCCGTTCGGTTAAAACAGAAACCAAATCGTATTGCCCATGAATTTCATTTCCTTGTAAATCTTTTCGTTTCCCACCGATATAGGTTTGGATACGATAGAGCAAGGTAGAATCGAACAAATAGCTCGGATCCTGCAAATACTGTTCAACCTCAACTTTCAAGGCTCTAAAGTCCTCTAAATATTCTGGATCAATCGTTGATTCATCTGTCGTAATCAATTCTTGAAGCGTATGAGCCTCACCTGGATGAGCTGAGAAGGTTCCTTGCCATGCTGGATCTGGTGCATTCATTGGACCACCTGCACGAACAGTATTTCCTCCAATTGCAGGAAATTTCTCAACAACAATTGGCTTCTTACCAGCTTGTAAGACTGCAGCCGCTGCAGCTAATCCAGCTCCTCCGCCTCCGACGATGACAACGTCTGCCTGATAGGTTTTATCTTCTTTATCTAGGGCAGATGGCGCTTTTGAACGCTTCCGTAAAACATCTGGATTTGCACCGGCTTGTTTGACTGCACGCGCAACTCCATCTAAAACACCATTTGAAGTCACAGAAGCTCCTGACACCGCATCAACATTTAAGGTTTGTCCCTCAATGATTTCTGCTGGAATACGGGTAAAGACGACATCTGCGATTCCTGAAGATTCTCCAGAAGAATCGATTTCAATTTTTTCAATACGGTCCTCAGAAACCGTTACATCCATCGGTAATTTACCATTATGGCCTTCAGTTGTAACATGGTAAGTCCCCGGTTCAAAGCGAACTTCTTCAGGAAGATTTAGTTGGTTTGCAACGGATACAAAGCGAAGGAAGCGATAAAAACAACTATCTAGGAAATCAACGGTTCGCTCATCAATCAAATCTCCATTGTCATCAAACGCTCGATGCGCTCGACCAAGTAAAAACTCACTACCTGGCATAACTGTTGCATTTACCCCAGGAGCATCCAAAATCTGACGAAGATGAAGTTGGGCACGTGAAGAACCTTGAATATCGTAAGAAGCTCCGACAATCATTGTCGGCTTTCCGTCTAGTGGATGAATGTTAAAAGACAACCACTCGAGCAAGCTATTCAAACTTGATGGAATCGTATGATTGTGCTCGGGTGTCGAGATAATGACACCATCAGCTTCTGAAATAGCTTGATTAAACTTCTGAATAATAGGTGTGTCTGTTTGATTATCTGTTTCATTGAACATTGGTACATCTGTTATTTCTAAAATCTCAATATCCGCTTTCTGAGCAAAATGTCTTCTCATAAATTGCAACAGGTTGCGATTATAGGATTTTTTTGCATTAGTCCCAACAATAGCTACTAATTTCATGGATTGTTCTCCTTTCTTGAAATACCTATGCTTTCAACCATTCTTCCCAGATGAATGATTTTTTTCGATTTGTATCTTCAGGTTTTACTAAAGCTTTTGTTAGTTCAACAAAATTTTGAAATTCTGAAAAATGTTCTTCCAGTTCTGCAACCTTTTCTGGATTGTTCAAATGACACTCATCATCTAGGACTTGCTCAGAATGACCTAGAAAGAACTCTGTACCAGGCATAACTCTCGCTTTAAGCTCCGGCGCATCTAAAATCTGACGTAAATGTGCCTGCGCTCTAGATGTTCCTAGCAAACCGAGAGAAGCACCTACAATCATCGTTGGTTTATTGATTAAGGCACGACTGGTATAAGCAATCCACTCTAAAGCAGAGGCCAAAGGTGCTGGTATCGTGTGGTCGTACTCAGGTGTTGAAATAATCACACCATCTGCGGCAAGAACTTTTTCTGAAAAAGCTTGAACTTCAGCTGGCGCTTGCTTGTCCTCAGGTTCGTTAAATGCTGGCAATTGTTTGATTTCCAATACCTCAATGTCGGCTTTATCCGAAAAGTGCTTTTGCATAAATTTCAAGAGTTTCCGATTGGTTGAGCGATCCGAATTGGTTCCAACGATAGCAACTAGTTTCATCTTGGTACCCCTTTCATTTATTTAATCTACTTTCATTATACTACTTTAGAAAATCTTGTAAATCCTTGATAATAAAGACCGTGTTATTCTATCAGATTATCGTACTTTAGTACAAGTTCGTGAAAAAATTAACAAAATATCTTCATAAACTATTGACCGGCTTCCTTAACTATGATATAGTCTTGGCGAAAAAATATACATTTAAGGAGGATGTTTTTATGAAAGAGACATTCAATCGTTGGAGGATTTTAGTCGCGTCTACAGCCATTCTTCTTTGCACAGGTGCCGTCTATTCCTTTTCTGTTTTTGCCGGACCACTTAGCAGTTCAACAGGCTGGTCCATGTCTGATATTATGTTAGCATTTGCTATCAACTCTGCAATCGGCCCTATCCCCATGATTCTAGGAGGTTATTTAGTTGACAAAGGTTATGTAAAATGGACCATCGCCCTCGGCGCTCTTCTATTTGCTAGCGGATTTTACTTAACCGGCTATGCCAATTCACCAGCCATGCTTTATTTGACCTATGGATTAATGGCCGGGCTTGGTCAAGGTTTTGCCTATTCAGGTGCCCTCTCCAATTCACTTCGCCTCTTCCCTGATAAACGTGGCTTAGCCTCTGGAATTCTGACAGGTGGCATGGGATTTGCCGCAGTCATCGCTTCTCCAGTCGCGAGCAATCTCATTCAACAACAAGATGCCTTCTTTGCTTTTCGTACAATTGGGCTAGTCTATATTGTTGTTATCATCTGTGCAATTTTCTTTATCAAGGCGGCTCCAAGCGGCTACCAACCAGCAGGCTGGAAAGCTCCTATCCCAACCAAGCAAGGAGCTACTAATAAAAACTGGAAACAAATGCTACAAAGTCCTCTGTTTTACATTATCATTAGCATGTTCTTTGTCGGCGCCTTTTCTGGTTTGATGATTGCCTCTCAAGCATCACCAATCGGTCAATCAATGTTTGGACTCTCTGCAGGCACTGCAGCTCTCTATGTCTCTCTTTATTCAATCGCAAACTCTAGTGGTCGTTTTATCTGGGGATCACTTTCTGATAAAATTGGCCGTTCAAAGACCTTATTAATTATCTACTCTGTCATTGTCCTAGCTTTATTCTCCCTAACTATCGTCCCTGGTCAATTCGGGTTTACCTTAGGGATTATAGGGCTTGGTATCTGCTTTGGTGGTGTTATGGGGGTCTTCCCATCTATCGTCATGGAAAATTACGGTCCTGCAAATCAAGGGGGCAACTACGGTATCGTCTTCACTGGATATTCTTTAGCAGCATTTTTCGCTCCCAAAGTCGCTGTTCAAATGGCAATGGCTAATAATGGAAATTATAGTGTAGCTTTTTATGTTGCTATCGCTTTGGCCTTCATTGGACTTATGCTTACTATTTTTTATATGAAAAAGAAAGCTTAAAACTCGAAAACTTCCTAGATAAGGAAGTTTTTTTGGTATAATAAAAGTAGTAATAGAATATTGGGAGGATTTACCATGGCAGACCGTTCACGTTTCTTACGAGATAACCCATCTGACTTCCCATATGATTTTGAAAAACAAATCCTATCCAAAACATCTCCTGACACAATCTATCATTGTCATCCTGAGCTAGAGATTATTTATGTTACAAAGGGTTCTGCCATCGTTCATATCAACTCAGAACGCTTTGAAAGTCGCGAAGGAGATATATTTCTTATCCAACCGACCTCTCTCCATGCTATCTATTCTCACAAAGATCAAGAACTATTTTCTACCAGCTTTCGGATTCATCTAGATTATCTTGGTAGAAGTCAAATTGACAGCTTTAGCCAACGCTATATCCAACCCCTCCACTCTGGTCACTTTTGCCTTACTCCTCAAATATCACCAGGCGATAAGGCCTATGATCAAATTCAATCCTGCCTTCTTTCCCTCTTTTCTATCCTTGAAGAAAAAGGCATATACTACGATCTACTCATAAAATCTAAACTATACGAATTGCTTCATCTTCTCTTTAAGTATAGATACGTCAATCGACACTATACAGATGATACCTACCAAAAACTAAAAGAAGTGATTTGCTACCTTGAACAGCACTACTCCGAACCCATTCATATTGAGCAACTAGCTGCAACATTTGGATATAGTAAAAATCACTTTATGAGTATTTTCAAGCAACATACTGGAGCCAGTTGTATGGACTACCTGCTCCAGTTACGTCTTGAAAAATCCTGTGAGAAACTCGTCCAAACCAACTTCAGTATTCAAGAAATTGCAAGCCAAGTCGGTTTCACCAACCTTTCAAACTTCAACCGTCAATTTAAGCAGCACTATCACTTAACACCTAGACAGTATCGAAATCAACAACTTAAAAAGAAAACATGATTCTTTCTCCTTAGTCTTTCTCTAAGGAGTTTTTTTCAAACAAAAAAGTCACCTGATTGGGTGACTTCTTTAGGAGATTATGATGAAAAAGAAAAGTTTAGGATTTCATTAAATAAAGGGTACTCAATGAAAATCGAAATCAGACTAGGCAGATAGACGCAAGCATAACTATAGTTAGCTAAGTCGACTCTAACGAAGGTTGATGAGATTTTCGAAGAGTATTAGGAGGTCTTTATTTAATAACTATATAATACACGAGGGGACTTAAACTTTACTTAAGAAAAAATATTTTTTTATCTTTTTCGATCCACCCAAATCATTCCTGTACAATCATAAGTAGATAAGGTTTCAAATCCCAGAGAACGATAGAATCCCAAGGTTTTTTCTGTCTGTTCGGTCACTAGTTGGACTTGATAGGCATCTTTGAAGTCACCTAAAGCCTCTTTCATCAAGTTGCTACCAATCCCTTGGCGCTGATAGCTAGGCAAAACGAGCAAATCCTGGACAAAAATCGATGAAAAACCATCTCCGACCAAACGAACCAAGCCCACCACGGAATCTCCATCATGTGCCAGATAAATCGCTAATGAGTGAGACAAGGCCTTCTCCAGCATCTGAGGTTGATGGGTATAATTTGTACAACCGACTGCCTGATAGAGATGTAAAACATCTTCTAACTTGACAACTTCTTGCTTTCTCACGCTAATCATGTCATCACCTCTTAGAGCTCTCTCAAGCTCTTGTACTGCCGTCCATCTTTATCAAAGTTTTCAGGAGCCAGCCATGCTTCCAAACGAGCTTTAACTTGAGGCCAGTCCTTATCAATCATAGAGAGCCAATCCGTATCCCTCGTACGCCCCTTATAAACAACTGCCTGGCGGAAGGTTCCTTCATAGACAAAGCCCAAACGTTCCGCTGCTCGTCTGGATGGCAGATTTAGAGAATCACATTTCCATTCATAGCGACGATAGTTAAGCTCCTCAAAAACATAGCGAGCTAGGAGATATTGAGCCTCTGTCCCTATCCTCGTACCCTTAAGAGCAGGTGAAAAGGTGACGGCACCCACTTCTATTACTCGGTTATTCTGGTCAATTCGCATGAGAGAAAAAGTTCCCAAGGCCTTACCAGTTGCCTTGTCTATAATTGCATAGTAAAAACGGTCCTTACGAGCCAACATCTGATTTAAAACGGTAACCAGTTCCTCCATATCTGCCACTGGTTCCTGAAAGAGGTAGGTCCACATCTCCCGAGGAGTATCTGGACCATAAACAGCTAATAAATCCTCCGCATGCTTTTCCACCGAAAGAGCCTCTATCCGAGCGTAGCGCCCTTCTAAGAAATCAATGGAAGGCAATTCACCTGGTGTATAACCTTTCATTGACTCACCAATTATCTGACCATATTCATTTACTGGCATAGCTTTCTCCTTGTTTTACGCTGAAAATACTATATCATAATTTTCTCTATATGGAAACTAGCACTCTCCCCAAACTTCATCCTCAACACTACATTAGTGATCCGTTTTCTTTCTTTTCTCTTCTAAGGCTTGATTAATTCGTTGGGTGAGTTTGTGAGTTTGCCAGATCTGGTACAACCATATCAGTCCATAAATTAACAAGAAAAAGAACCACAGCAAGGGACTCAACAATGCTGAACCCCAGCCAAAAAATAGGTAGGTCAATACTAAAATAGTAGCTGTCGCTAACAAATGAACTCCTACACGCATACTATAAGCAAGAAACTCTAGCCTTTCAAGGATTAAGGTCAATACCCCCATAATTCCACTCATCAAAAACAAAGCTAGAATATTTTTTGTCGTTGGTGCAGGATAGGTAATACCTGAATAAAACTGAGCCAATAACACCAAACTCAAATAAACAAAGGAGGCCGTCCGCATTCCCGATACAAAATAAGCAATCAATCGCTTCATGATTTTCTCCTATAAACCTAGATAATCCATTAAGGACTTAACGTATTTCCGACTCACACTAGATTTGATACCCCGAGTCATCTTAGCCATCATGTTTCCTGAAAAGCTATCCGATAATGACTCTAGATGGTCAATGTTTATAATTGAATGACGTGATATCTGTATAAAGTTACGCCGGTTAATCCGATTCTGAAAGTTTGTCAATGTTTCCTTAGTTTTATAAATCCCGTCTACCGTATAAATGGTCAACAAATTCTTATCGATATCTGCTAGAATAAGATCCTCAATTTTCACCATAACCAGATGATCATCCGTTCGAATAGGAATGACCACCTGATTAGTCGTTGAAAATTGTTCTAAATACTCCATGACTTCTCTTGCTTGGTCAGTTAACTGAGCTGCCTGAATTAAAATGTGTGGGTCTTTTTCTGAAAACTCTGTCTTCATTTCAAAACGAATCTTCATTTTCTCTCCAATACATCTTTATTTTCTCTTGCTAAACACTTTAACAAATAAAAGCCAAAGAAGAATAGCGACGAGACTGATAATAACCACTATAAAGTATGTTTCTCCCTTTGTCAATAGTTCTTGCCAGTTGATTTGGATTCCCATTTTTTCTTGAAATTCCTGTAACAGACTGTTGTTTCCTGAAAATGCGGTCTCTAACCGATCTTTCATCAAGACTTGTCGATAAAGAGAAGCAATATAAGTTGCAGGGGTACATTTCATGAAAAGCTGTGCAGAATCAGGTAATACTCCAATGGGAATATAAGTTCCTACTAAAAATCCAGAAGCAGTTCCCACTATCGTTGCCAGTTTACCAAGGCTATCTACAGATTGAAAACGGTAAATCAAGAGAACATTTACCAAACTTGAAAGCAGACTGCTTAACAACATAATCAAAGCGATTTCCGGTAAATGGCTGATAACTGGGCTCTCTTTAAAGTAAAAACTCATAACAGCATACATAAACACCTGCATGACAAAAGAAATGACAATACTACTGATTAGATAGGACGCCTGTAAGCCCCAGTTACCTAAATCTGTCAAGAAGAGATCTTGATCCACTTGATTTTCACGATCCTGTACCATTTGTGTAAGAGCCGTAAAACTGGTTGTCATCCCAGTCACAGCCAAGGTCCCACCCATCAGCCAGTTATTTAAAAGGTTCGTACTATTAGGGAGTTGGGACCAAGAATCCGTCAAATTCTTCTGCAAAAAAATGATATAAAGGAGGAAGGAAATCAATGCCCCCAATAATGAGAAAAATACTCCCGAACGATTACGAAAATATAAGATAAAATTCCGTTTCAATAAAGCTAGCATTAGCGAACCTCTCTTCCTGTAAGTGCAATAAAGGCATCATCCATAGTACCCGAACGAAACTCAAAAGAATCAATTTCTTCTCGAACTTTTGCCAAATATTCAATGGCTTCCTGTGACGTCCTTGGATAAAAAAGATATTCCAACTCATTTTCTTCCTCTACTGTCATTCCAGTCTGTAGCAACTTTTCTAAATCCTTCATTTCCTTAAAACGAATTTTTAGGATATTAGATGCATACTGACTTTTAATAGCAGTCGCAGAACCTTGCGCAATCACTTTCCCATGATCAACGATATAGATCTGATCCGCTTCATCTGCTTCATCCAGATAATGAGTCGTTAAGATAATAGTCATCCCTTCATCCTTTTGTAGTCGATACAGCAGATCCCAGATGGATTTGCGAGTCTGAATATCAAGACCTGTCGTTGGTTCATCCAAGAAAAGAATATCTGGTCGCGAAAGAAGAGCACGCGCAATATCAACCCGACGTTTTTGCCCACCTGACAAGGTTCCATAGAGTTGTTTCTGGAAAGCAGTCAAACCCAGTTGATGAATCAAATCATTCACACGACTTGCTGCAATCTCCTTATACTGTTGAGCACGAATCGTGAGATTTTCCCTAACCGTCAACATCTCATCCAGTACACTAGCTTGAAAAACAACTCCGATTTTCGTATTTGGCGCATATCGAATCTGACCTTGTGTCGGCTTTTTCAAACCGATTAACATGGAAATAGTGGTTGATTTCCCTGCACCATTGGGTCCCAAAATAGCATTGAAACTGCCTTTTTCAAACTCTAACTGAATATCGTCAACAGCCATATGATTGCCATACCGTTTAGTCAAATGTTTAGCTTGTAAAATCATATTTTCCCCTCCTCTTTACCTCACTAGTTTAACAAAAAGAATGAAAGAAAAATCGACTTTTGAGATAAGCAGTTAAAATGAAAGGCCAAGTGGTAAAATAATGGGGTTAAGTTAAAGTAGAGCATGCTCGTTTTTCTCCTATCGAATCACTAGAGGAAGTTTAAAATCACTTACAACCACACATTATATTTTTAAACATGCACTATAAAAGAGGTGTTTTATAGCATCCGGCAGAAAAATCCAAGAGTCGGTAGTATTGTTCTCGCTAAACCAAACAATAAAAAATGAATCAGAAATCATGACACACACTCCCTTCTAGTAAAATGAAAATGCTGAATGGGGCAGGATTGAATTTGAAGCAAGCAAGTATGGTCCTGAATTTGAAACTGCCATTAACGATAAGTCTATCTATTAGGAAAGAAATCTTCAATACAAGCAAAAACAGCTCTTGTTATCCAAGAAGAGCTGTTCTATTTTATGAAAGAGAGAGTCACTAGTGACCCTTGTGCTTCTCTCTACGTTTTTGCTGTTTGCGTTCAAATTTCTCTTGCTTGAGCAATTGCTTTTGGAGACTAGACTGTTGTTTTGAATGCTTTTTTCGTTCCTCGTGCTGTAACTGTAAAAGCTCTTGTGACTTAGAAGAAACTTTCTGCTTCACCTGTTTCTTTACAGCTCGCTGCAGACGCTTCGGATTCTTAATCTTCACATGCTGTTTGACTGTTGCCTCTGGACTAAAAGATAACCGAGCAAACTGAGTCTGTAAAAGTTTCAAAATTTCATCCTCTTTTGGTTCCTGACCAAATGTCACACGACAAACTTGATAAGTTCCCTCATACTCTTGTTCAAACAATCCATGCCAAAATCCATCTTCAAAATAAACTGTCAAGCCAATTGAAACGATTTCCACGACAGCACCTCCTTAAATCTATCCCTAAGAATGGACAACCAAGGAGGAAGGTTACTGATAGGCTTGCCTACGTCTGGACTACCAACCAGAACTGTGTTTTTATCTTAGTTGGGACTATTATAGCACGGTTCAGCACTATCTACAAATTTTTCAGATGTGTATCAAAAAAATTTATCGTGGCAAACCAAGAGTCTACACTTTCTTTCATTAATAAGCGCCAATCTTTTCGATAACGATGATTCGGTTGATAAGCAACCGTCAACATATGCCCCGTTTCATGGTATTTTTTAAACAAAATGGATTTCCCTTTATAATGTGAAATAATATCATCTATCGCGGATGACGCATTCCATATTTCATCAACATCGCTTCCTAGCAATAATAAAGGAGAGGCAATTTTACTCACATCAATCTGAGCCCCACTATCTTCAGGAATATGTTTTCCAAAAAACTTGTTTAACAAATAATTTCCTAGTTGAAATTTTTGATACGGAAGTTCTTTTTGCAAATATGTCCAAGAAGATGAATGAGAGTTGAGTTTTCCCTTTATTCCTTCAAATATTACATTTGAGGGGGAATTGAGTACCAAACATTGCACATCATCCAAAATACTTTGTCCAGCTAGAACAAGCTCTGCTCCTTTAGAACGACCATATATTCCTATTTTTGTATTATCAACTTGAGGATGATGATATAGAAAATCTTTCGCTTCCTCCAGACATTCTATCGGAATTCGTTCTAAGTTTTGGGGTAATCCCTCTAAACCAAAATAAGCTATCGCAAGACAAATATAGCCTCTAGAAGATAAAAGTTGGGCAATGTTCTGAGCTTTTTCAATTCTTCCCTCACTACCGCTAACAATAATCACGGCTGGCGCCTTTCTTAACTTTTCATCATAAAATAATCGACCTTGAAAATGCTTATCATAAATATCTTGATACCTTATTCCCAGATTCATATAACGCCTTACAAAACTTTGCTCCGCGACCACATCTTTCCCCAGCCTGATTTTAATTTCAACACCAAAACAATCTCGCAATGGAATTCTATCAAGAGAACTGGGTAATCTCCTTTTCCTATTCTTCAACGGTTTCGCATTAAAGAACAAGCCCATTTCTGAAACTCCTTTATAAGATCCCGAAATAGATGCTGTTTGAGAGGTGTCAATCATACCGTCCTGATCAGATAAAAAAATTGCAGTTGATTTCCACATGACATCATGATCTAAAAGTAAGGGAGCATTTATACAGTAATAATCAGACAGGTACATTTCTACACAATACCTTGTCCTTGGTTCTAAACCATTGATAGTAATATAAAAAGATTCATCTGCTAAATCAGTTTGTGAAATCAGTTCAATGTTTACAGTCATATCTTCTCCTTTTGTTAATATACTTAACAACTAAATTTAAAATTTACCGTGACTTTCACCACGGCAATCCTCCCCATACATTTTCAATATCATCCATCAATTTCACAACTGTTTGAAGCTCCTCCTCGCTATAGTTGTTTAAAACTGAAAAGACCGATTCTTCAATATATGCTTGTTGCTCCCTATGGATTTTAAAAACTTCGATACCTTTTTCAGATAATCTCAAATATTTATTTTTCCCATTATTCGGAGCAAAATCAAAAACAACTAAATTTTTTTGAATTAATCTCCTAACACTTTGAGTTATTGCACTTCTCGAAACTTCTAATAATTCAGATAATTTTACTAGATTTAAAGGCTGATTTTTCCCAATCACAACAATCAAATGTACCTCATTCAACGTAATGGATTTGTCAATACTAATTTTATGTTGTGTTTTTTTTAACTGTTCAAACGCTAAAATAAATCTATTGAAACGATTATTAAATGTAATAAATTCTTTTTTATCCATAATCTCTCTTTTCTTTGTTAATTACATTAACAAAATAGAAACTTCTTGTCAAATAAAAATCCTCCAGATTCTACTCTGAAGGATTCCTATCTTATTTCACAACGATATTAACGAGTTTAGTTGGCTCAAACAGTTTGGGGAACTGTTTGAGGTTGCAAATGAGCAAATAAATTGGTTATTTCACCACAATATTCACAAGCTTGTTAGGGACACTAATCACTTTCACGATTTCCTTACCGTCAATTTCTGCTTTGACTTTTTCATCAGCGAGAGCAATTTCTTGTAATTCTTCGCGTGATAGGTCTTTAGCGACCATGAGTTTGGCACGGACTTTACCTTTGATTTGGACAACGATTTCAATTTCGTCTTCAACCAATTTGCTTTCGTCCCATGTTGGCCAAGCCACGTAAGAGATTGACTCACCTGTTGCTGCAACTGTTTGCCAGAGCTCTTCTGCCAAGTGAGGCGCAAATGGAGCAATCAATTGGATAAAGCCTTTGGCGTAGTCTACATAGAGCTTATCTTCCTTGTTAGCCGCATTGACAAAAACCATAAGTTGGGCAATGGCTGTGTTGAATTTGAGGGATTCGATTTGCTCTGTAACAGCTTTGACAGTTTCGTTGTAAACCTTGTCAAGAGCGCCATTGTTTTCCGCAACAATTTCCTTACTTGTAATCAAACGGTAAACACGGTCAAGGAACTTACGGCTTCCTTCCAGACCTTCTTCTGACCAAGCAATCGAAGCGTCAAGTGGTCCCATAAACATTTCATAAACACGAAGGGTATCAGCACCGTATTGTTCCACCACATCGTCTGGGTTAACAACGTTCTTGAGGGACTTAGACATCTTGGCTGGCGCTTGTTCCAATTCTTCTCCTGTTTCCACATGGAAGAAGGAACCGTCACGTTTTTCAACCTTGTCGGTTGCCACAAGAGCCCCACGGTGGTCACGGTAGCTTGTTCCCAAAATCATCCCTTGGTTAAAGAGTTTTTGGAACGGTTCTTTAGTCGGAACAACACCAAGGTCATAGAGGAATTTGTGCCAGAAACGAGCGTAAAGCAAGTGAAGTACAGCATGCTCTGCTCCACCCACGTAGATATCTACTGGCAACCATTGTTTTAGGAGATCCTCGTCAGCTAATTTCTCAGTATTGTGTGGATCAATATAGCGGAGGTAATACCAGCTTGAACCTGCCCATTGTGGCATGGTATTAGTTTCACGACGTCCTTTAACACCATCTTCACGAGTCACTTCAAGCCAATCTGTCAAGTTAGCTAGTGGACTTTCCCCTGTACCTGAAGGACGGATGTCCTTGGTTACTGGCAAGACAAGTGGCAATTCACTTTCAGGGACAGCTGTTGAAGTTCCATCTTCCCAATGAATAATAGGAATTGGCTCACCCCAGTATCGTTGACGGCTAAAGAGCCAGTCACGGAGACGGTAGGTAACCTTCTCTTGTCCACAGCCTTTTTCTTCCAACCAAGTTACAATCTTGGCAATAGCGTCTTCTTTGTTCAGTCCATCTAGGAAGTCTGAATTGACATGAAGACCATCCTCTGTGTAGGCAGCTTCTGCTACATTTCCACCTTCAAGCACTTCTACAATTGGAAGGTCAAATTGTTTGGCAAATTCCCAGTCACGTTGGTCATGGGCTGGCACAGCCATAACGGCACCTGTTCCGTAACTAGCAAGAACATAATCGGCAATCCAGATTGGAATCTCTTTGCCATTGACAGGGTTGATGGCATAAGCACCAGTCCAAACACCAGTTTTTTCTTTGGCAAGGTCAGTACGAGCCAAGTCTGATTTAAGGCTGGCTTGATGTTTGTAGTCTGCTACTGCCTCTGCTTGCTCTGGACTTGTGATAGCGTCAACCAAATCATGTTCAGGAGCTAAGACAGTGAAAGTCGCACCGAAAAGGGTGTCCGGACGAGTAGTAAATACTGTGAATTCCTTATCTGTTCCCTTAACTTTAAAGGTTACATTAGCACCAGTTGATTTACCAATCCAGTTACGTTGCATATCCTTGATAGACTCTGGCCAGTCAAGTTCATCCAAATCATTAAGCAGACGCTCCGCGTATGCCGTGATTTTGAGCATCCATTGGCGCATTGGTTTGCGGACAACTGGATAGCCTCCACGCTCAGATGTTCCGTCAGGAAGGACTTCTTCGTTGGCGATGGCTGTTCCCAATTCCTCAACCCAGTTTACTGGCACTTCAGCTTCATAGGCCAATCCTTTTTCGTAAAGCTTAGTGAAAATCCATTGAGTCCATTTGTAGTAGTTTGGATCTGTTGTATTGACTTCACGATCCCAGTCATAAGAAAATCCAAGCTCATTGATTTGGCGTTTGAAGTTGGCAATATTTTCCGCCGTAAATTCTGCTGGGTCATTCCCCGTATCCATAGCGTATTGCTCGGCAGGCAATCCAAAGGCATCCCAACCCATTGGGTGAAGGACATTGTAGCCTTGCGCACGTTTATAACGGCTGAGGATATCGGTTGCTGTATAACCTTCTGGGTGACCTACGTGTAGACCCGCTCCAGACGGATAAGGGAACATGTCAAGCGCATAAAACTTAGGTTTTGATGCATCTGTTCCTGTCTTAAATGTATGATGTTCCGCCCAGTAGCCCTGCCACTTAGGCTCAATTTCTTTATGATTGTAAAAACTCATGGTCTCTCTCCAATTTTGTGATGTTACTATTATACCATTTTTAAGGGAATTTGAAAGACGAGAAATGTTCTTTTGGGCTTGTATGGCAAGAAAGACTGAATCGCAAATCCAACTTATTTAGCAGAATAAAAAGTTAGCTCACACTTGGAGCTAACTTCTATCAATTATTTTTCTCTAGCATCTTCTCACGTCCTAGTTCTCGGTAACTACGGTCGCCGACAACTTCTACGCTAAACTGGCCGTCCTCATATTCAAGGATCGTCACGCTACCATTATCTAGACCATGCGGATGCATGCCATTGATCAGGTAAACAATCGTTCCAATAGTCATTCCGTGACTCACAACCAAAGCATTGACACCACCTTGTTCTTCCATTTCTTTGGCAATAAACTCAAAGCCATCTCTGATACGAGTACTCAGTTTTTCCCAACCTTCAGCCCAACCAGCAGTGTCAACCTCTACCAGGCCTTCTGCCAACTCTGCATAGGATAATTGATGAACATGATCTACCTTAAAGACACGAGGGATGACACCCATAAACAGGTCCCCATCATAGGCTCCATCAAAACTACCAAAACACCATTCTCTGATACGCTTGTCCATGCGATAAGGGATTTTTCCCTGCAAACCAAGTTCTTCAAGGATAATTCCCATTGTCTGAATGGTGCGCCCTGAATCACTCGAATAAGCACGCTCAAACTGTAGACCAGATTCTCGCAAACCGATTCCTAATTCTTGAATCCCTAGCTCACCTTCAGCTGTTAAGGGAGTATCGCTCCAACCTTGCGCGCGACCAATCGTGTTAAACATGGTCTTGCCATGACGTACCAAATACAATCGTACTTTTACCATTTTCCGTCCTCCGTTTGCTTCTATTATATCATGGATGATAAAACAAAAGCCACCCATACAGGCGACTTTTGCAGGAGATATTATGAAAAAGTTTAGGAGTTCATTAAATAAAGATATTAGATGAAAATCAAATTCAAACTAAATCAGTGTTATCTGTTTCAAATAATATTAGGAGGTCTTTATTTAATGATTATAGTATACACAGCTAACCTTAAATAGAACTTAAAATTTCTCCTATTTTCTTAATTTTTAAAACTATGAATTGGTGCTGGGATTTGTCCTCCACGAGAGATGAAATCGACAGACGAAGCCCCATTGACCTTCATAACAGGTGCAGTACCTAATAGGCCACCAAATTCAATCATATCGCCTTCTTTTCCTTTTGGAATGATACGAACAGCTGTTGTTTTCATGTTAATGACACCAATTGCAGCTTCATCTGCAATCATGGCAGCAATGGTTTCAGCTGGTGTATCTTCTGGGATGGCAATCATATCCAAACCAACAGAACAGATAGCCGTCATAGCTTCTAGTTTTTCCAAATTAAGAGAACCATTTTGCACTGCAGCAATCATTCCCTCATCCTCAGAAACAGGAATAAAGGCACCAGACAAACCACCGACTTGGTTGCAGGCCATAACTCCGCCTTTCTTGACTTGGTCATTCAAGAGAGCCAAGGCAGCCGTCGTCCCATGCGTACCAACTGTTTCTAGCCCCATTTCTTCAAGGACACGTGCAACAGAATCTCCAACCGCAGGAGTTGGCGCCAAACTCAAGTCCACAATACCAAACTCCACACCTAGTCTCTCACTGGCCATTTGACCAACCAATTGACCGATACGAGTGATTTTAAAGGCAGTTTTCTTAACTGTTTCGGCTACTACATCAAAGCTCTGTCCACGAACTTTTTCCAAGGCACGTTTTACCACACCAGGACCAGAAACTCCGACATTGATGATAACATCTGCCTCCCCAACACCATGGAAGGCACCCGCCATAAATGGATTGTCCTCAACAGCATTAGCGAATACAACCAACTTGGCCGCCCCCATATCTGAAAGATTTGCCATTTCCTTGATAATTCGTCCCATATCTGCCACAGCCGTCATATTAATACCAGACTTGGTTGAGCCGATATTGACTGACGAGCAGACCTTGTCCGTTTCAGCCAAAGCTCGAGGAATAGAATTGATGAGAATCTCATCCCCCTTTTGGTACCCCTTTTGTACCAAGGCAGAGAAACCACCAATAAAATCTACACCGATTTCTTTCGCAGCCTTATCAAGCGCTTTTGCCAGAACCACGTAGTCTGTTGCATCTGTCGCTGCCCCAATCAGAGAAATAGGAGTCACCGATACACGCTTATTAACTATTGGAATTCCCAACTCAGCTGCAATTTCATCACCAACAGCCACTAAATTAGCCGCCTTGGTTGTAATCTTTTGATAAATTTTCTCCGCAGCACGATTGATATCTGGATCGATACAGTCCAAAAGGGAAATTCCCATGGTAATGGTTCTGATATCGAAATTTTGCTCCTCAATCATGGCGATAGTTTCAGTAACTTGTCTAATATCCATGTGCACCTCCTAGATATTATACATAGCTTCGAAAATCGCTGCACTCTGAATATTGATTTTCACATTCAAAGTTTGCCCAAAAGCTTCAAATTCATTACGAAGATAAGTGAAATCTTGCTTTTCATCACTAGAAACGACGGCCATCATCGTAAAATATTCATCCAAGACAGTTTGAGAGATATCATCAATATTCAAACCCAATTCTGCAATTTTACCAGAAACACCTGCAACAATTCCAGATTTATCTTTACCAACAACAGTTATAATCGCTTTCATAAGTAAACTCCAATTCTTCTTTTAATAGGAAACCTGAACATTAAACAGGATTCTTTTCAAATAGTATAGCATAATTCTAACTAAAATACTCAAAAACGCCTGCTTACGAAGTTGTTCTTAAGCAAAAAACAATTTCGTAAACAAGCGTCTACTATCCCAACTTATGATGAGTGTTCCCGCTAGGACCGAAATCCTAGCGGTAGACCAGAGCTAGACTAAGAGCACAAGACTCCATCATCATAACACTCAACAAAATTGATGATTTTATACTAATTCGATGATCGCCATTGGCGCTGCATCACCACGACGTGGTTCAGTTTTAAGGATACGAGTGTATCCACCGTTACGTTCAGCATAACGAGGTGCGATTTCTGAGAACAATTTTTGAAGTGCTGTAGTAGAAGTGTACTTATCAGTTGCTTCATCATAGTTTTCAGATGCGATTTCATTACGTACGAAAGCAGCTGCTTGACGACGTGCATGCAAATCACCACGTTTACCTAGAGTAATCATTTTTTCAACAGTTTTATTCTTGCTATTGCGCTAGCATCTATTATTTTCCGAACGATTGAACTTATCTGCAAGCAAACAGAAATTGTCAGCTTTAAAGATTCTCTTCGTGGCTTTCAAAGTGATTTGATCGGAAAGATCTTTGTAACAGTTCTTGTTAAATCATTATTACTTTTTCTATGGGGTCTAATATGGGCGCTGTCCATTATGACTTTCACCTTCGGGGTATTAATCTATGTACTGATGTGGTACATCGTAGTAGCTAATGGAGGAATTGAACACTGGGGTAGAATAGTTAGTGAATCTTTTGAGCAGCTCCCTAATGCATTTAATAATGAGTACCTGCTAAACAACGGGTTGATCACCGTAGCAATCATTGTTAGTATTCCCCTCGGTATCATTGGACTATCTATCTACCTGCCTAAATATTATGCTTATTCTCAAACAGAGTAGGTTCTTTACGATCAGATTACTGAGAGACGTTATGCAAGGCCGCTTGGAGTTATTCGCGAGAGTAAATCATTGATGAAAGGCTACAAGTGGAAACGTTTCTGTTAGAAAAATAGATAAGTTATCTTGTTCCACCTTTTCCTTTAGCATCTCACGCCGGACAAGATCCTGTGAAATCACAAGCATCCCACGACCAAAATGATTTTGTAATTTTTTAGCTAGGCTGGTTTTCCCAGAGTCGGAATTACCCCGAATGATGACTAGTTGCGCCATTAGTCAATCTCCTTCACCAAACGATTGTACTCGCGCTTGATACAACGGTTCATGACGATATGATTGCGACCTGCCACCCGCAAAATTTCTTCCGCTTCTTGACTTTGAAGTCCCAGCTGCGCCCAAAAAATCTTGGCATCCGTCTCAATAAAATCACGCGCCACATCCGGCAAAAATTCGCTTCGCCGAAAAACATTGACAATATCCACGGAAATAGGAATATCCTGCAAACGCGCATAAGCCGTCTCGCCTAAAATCTTTTGACCCGCT
>ERZ773003.652-NODE-652-length-24597-cov-8.263059_pt1 | contig 24597 bp, 20 predicted proteins | sample MGYA00580668_ERZ773003 | MGnify/ENA primary metagenome ERZ773003 (study PRJEB29015, sample SAMEA2738002) | human oral metagenome | biome: human oral; feature: human-associated habitat; material: dental | place: China | collected 2126 ... | reverse complement strand
AAAAGTATCTTTCAAAAATGATTTCGAATAAAATAGTTTTTATTCCTACTGCTGGAAATGTTGAACCATATACTGGATATATTGATGAAGGTGTTGAGATGTTAAAGTCTTTAGGATATGAATTGGAAATTATTGATATTTCTAAATATGATGAAGATTATTTAAAGAATAAACTTTCAAAGACTGAATGTATCTGTATATCTGGTGGTAACACATTTTATCTATTACAAGAGCTGAAAAAGAAAAATCTTATAGGCCTACTTTATGAAAGAATCAAAGAAGGCTTATTATATATTGGTGAATCTGCTGGCGCAATTATTATGTCTGAAAATATTGAATATAATCAGATAATGGATGATAAAAGTATAGCATCTGAATTAGATGATTATATGGGTGTAAATGTATTTAATCATTATGTTGTGCCTCATTTAGGAGAGTATCCATTTGAAGAGACTGCTCAGAAAACATTAGATACTTATCAAGATATGATACCATTAGTGCCGATAAACAATAATGAAGTAATCTTAGTTGAGGATCATGGTTATACGGTATTAACTGAAAAAAAGTAAACTAGTAATAAATAGTTTTATAATTCTAAAACTATTTAACTTCATATTGAACATAAAATGTCAATAGTTTTTAACATTTTTATTTTATACAATATATGTGGGTTTAATCAGATTTTATCTATGTTTTATAAAGGTAGAGGGATATCGAAAAAATTGACTTTGTCTATAGAATCCTGTAAAATATATAAAGATATTTATGTAATTATGACACATAGATGATTAGTTTCGTGTAAAGGAGAACATGTAATGAAGTCTCATTATTCACGCATGTTAGCAGTATTGGCAGTATCCGCATTACTGGTGGCAGGCTGTGGTAGTCAACAACAGAAATCAGCTGATGTGGCGGTAAATTCGTATAAAATCGTATCGCAAAACGCACAAGTTGATCAAACGTATACTGGTACGATTAAAGCAGAAAACTCAGTGGCTGTACATGCTCGTGTGACTGGATATGTGGTTGAAAAGTATGTTAAAGGTGGAGACCAAGTAGTAGCTGGTCAACCTTTGTATCGTATCGATTCTCGCCAGTATGAATCCAATGTAGCAACAGCGGAAGCAAATGTAGCAAGAGCCAATGCAGATTATCAAAATGCAGAAACTGATTTAGGTCGTTATGAAACATTGGCAAGTCAAGATGCGATTGCACGCCAACGCGTAGACACTCAACGTTCTGCTGCAGAACAAGCTAAAGCTGCTGTAGAAGCGCAACAAGCAGCATTGAAGATTGCTCAAGATAACTTGGGTGATACTATCATTTATGCACCATATTCAGGTACATTGAGTATGGATGCTGTCGATATAGGCACATTTGTTAATGCAGGATCCACAACATTGGTAACCATCGATTCTGTAGATCCTATTTTCGTTGAATTTAGTATGACTGAACAAGAGTATCTTGAATTTATGGCTACTCGTTCTGGTGATGAAAACAGCGGTCTTAATTTGAAATTACGCTTAGCTGATGGCAAAGAATATAATCAAGTAGGTTCTGTTGTTCAAGCGGCAAGAACATTAGATCCTTCCACAGGCAAGCTCATTTTGAAAGCTTCGTTCCCTAACCCTGATCATTTATTGTTACCTAATATGTTTGCTACCGTTATTTCTCCTGGTGAAAAATTAACAGATGCCATTTTGGTACCTACAAAAGCTATTTTACAAATTATGGATAAAAACTTTGTCTATGTCATCGGTCAAGATGGAACAGTATCGCAAAAAGCTGTTGAACTTGGTGGAACTACAGGGGCTTTCACAATCGTTAAATCTGGCCTTGTAAATGGCGACGAAATCGTTGTAGATGGTTTGACTAAGGTTAAAAATGGTGCAAAGGTACAAGCCACTGAATTGTCTAAAACACAAATTGAAACAGCTAAACAATAGGAGGTAAGACGTGTCGAAATTCTTTATTAATCGACCTATCTTTGCCATTGTTATTGCCATCATGATTACATTGGCTGGCCTTATTTCAATGGTTAACCTTCCGATAGCTCGATATCCACAAATCTCTCCGCCATCGGTACAAGTTAGTACCGCCTATACAGGTGCTACAGCGCAAGTTGTAAATGATACGGTAGCTAGTGTTATTGAAACACAAATTGTTGGGGTGCAAGATTTAGACTATATGACGTCTACAAGTTCTAGTAATGGTACATATTCTTTGTCACTCCAATTTAATCAAGGTAGCGATGCTGATATGGATACGGTTAATACACAAAACCGTGTACAAGCAGCGCTAGCTCAACTGCCATCTGAGGTTCAACAAGTGGGGGTAACCACAACGAAATCCTCTGGAGATATGGCGTATATTTTCTCCTTGAATTCTCCTAATGGTACATTTGATAGTACATTCCTTAAAAACTATGGTACAAACTATTTGATGGATGCCATTAAGGGCGTAAAGGGTGTAGGTTCCGTTCAGGAATTCGGTTCTGATTATGCAATGCGCATTTGGCTAGATCCCAGTAAGATGCAAAAATTGGGTGTTACTCTCTCAGAAGTAACAGCCGCTATTAAGAGCCAAAACGTTCAAGCAGCGGCTGGTACTGTTGGTAAGAACCCTACAAATGGGGAGCAAGCATTCCAATATCCAATTAAAATTGATGGTCGTCTTGTAACAGAACAACAATTTGGTAATATAGTTGTTAAAAATTCCAATGGCACCGTATTACATTTAAAGGATATTGCTCGTATTGATGTAGGGGCTAAGGGTTATGATTTTACTCCTAAAGCTTCCTATCGTGATAAAAATGCAAAATCTGGTGAAGTTCTATTTGTTGAACATCGTCCAACTGCAGGTTTTGCCGTTTCCTTACAAAATGATGCGAATGCATTAGAAACGATTGCTAATGTTCAAAAAATCTTAGCAGAACAATCCAAATCATTCCCACAAGATTTGGAATATCATGAAGTCGTAGATAATACAAAATTCGTACGTGCTTCTATTAATGAAGTGGAACACACATTCTTTGAAGCATTATTGCTCGTACTCATCGTCGTATATGTATTCTTGCAATCTTGGCGTTCTACATTGATACCTATGATTGCAGTACCTGTATCTTTACTTGGTACATTCGGTGCATTTGTATTGTTGGATTTCTCTATCAACACATTAACTCTATTTGCCATGGTACTGGCCATCGGTCTTGTTGTCGATGATGCTATCGTAGTAGTAGAGGCCGTTGAATATGAATTAAAATATAATGGTTTATCTCCAAAAGAAGCTGCCATTGCGGCCATGAAAAATGTGCAAGGCCCAGTTGTGGGCATCGCCTTCGTATTATCGGCCGTATTCGTACCTGTTGCGTTTATGGGTGGTATGACGGGTATATTGTATAAGCAATTTGCTTTGACAATTGCTGTATCTGTAGTTATTTCTGCTATTGTGGCATTAGTATTAACACCTGCACTTTGTGCGACGATGTTGAAGCCGCATGCGCAAAAAGAACGAGAAGATTTTCTTCATCGTCAACTTAATAAATTCAATCGTGGTCTTGAACGTTTTAGCGATTGGTATGGTAAAGTATTAGCTCGTTTGAGTCATCGTTTGAGCTTAACTGTAATAGCGTTACTGGTCTTTGCTGCTGGCACAGGTATTGTGTTTCATTTCTTGCCAACGAGTTTCGTACCGGCTGAGGATAGCGGATATTTCTTAATTGCCGTAAATGAACCGCCAGGTGCAACGTCTGCACGTACTGTAGAAACATTAGATAAAATCAAAGACTTCTTAGAAGGTACTCCGGGCATTAAAGATAATGTTGAACAAGTATTTACTGTTTCTGGTCTTGATCTTTTAGGTGGCGGTCAAAAATCCAGTGCCGGTGCTTCGTTTGCTGTATTAAAAGATTGGGATGAACGTAAATCTTCTGATCAATCCGTAAATGCTATGGTTCGCGCCGTATTTGGTTTTGCAGCCAAAAATATTTCGGAAGCAAGTGTAGTAGCGTTGAATCCGCCATCCATTCCTGGCCTTGGTAATACTGGTGGCTTCCAAATGTATATTATTAATAAGGCAGGGGATAGCCCAGAAGTTATGTCTGAACGTGCACAAGCGTTTATTGCAGAAGCACGCACTAATCCAGCTATTCAAACCATGTATACAACATTTGATACGGCTACGCCTTCTTTACAATTCCAAATTAATCGTGAAAAAGCAGCTCAAGATGGTGTATCTTTACCTGATATATTCACAGCATTGCAAGGCTTCTACGGTAGTATCCAAGTCAATGATTACACATCGTATGGTAAGAATTACAAGGTTATTGTTCAAGCTGAGGATGCATTCCGTCAAAATGCAGATAATTTGAATATGCTAGCTGTTCGTAATAGCAAAGGACAAATGGTTTCTATTGCTAATTACATTACAAAAGAAAAGACAGGTACGCCATCTTCTATTACACGTTTTGACAATGCCATGGCTGTACAAATTGGCGGATCGCAAGCTCGTGGTTACTCATCTGGTGATGCTATTGCAGCGTTAAAAGATGCAGCTGCTAAAACATTGCCACAAGGTTATACGTATGATTGGGGCGGTCAAACTCGTGAAGAGTTAAAAGCCGGCTCTCAAACATTATTAATTCTAGGTCTTGGTTTAACATTTGTATTCTTAATTCTTGCTGCCTTGTATGAGTCTTGGAAGGTTCCATTTGCTGTACTATTCTCTGTACCATCTGGTATGATTGGTGCTGCTTTAGTTCCATTCTTGTTGAACTTTACCGGTCGATTCCAATTAGCAAATGATATTTACATGCAAATTGGTTTGTTGACATTGGTAGGCTTGGCCGCGAAGAATGCCATTCTGATCATCGAATATGCGAAGATTCGTGTTGATGAACGAGGTATGGATATCGTCGATGCGGCTATCGAAGCGGCTAAGATTCGTTTACGTCCAATCTTGATGACTTCCTTTGCATTCATCTTTGGCGTATTGCCATTGGCAATTTCTACTGGTGCAGGTTCTGGTGCTCGTACATCGATGGGTATCACAGTAGTAGCAGGTATGACAACCGCTACATTCTTTGGTATCTTTATCATTCCAATGCTTTTCATCATCATTGAAAAGATTGGCCCTGGATTCTTTACGAAACGTAAAAAGAATCACTAATTCCAAATTTCATAACACAAATAAAACACGCTTATAACATGGCTTATAGGCGTGTTTTTTTAGATGTTTTATGGTATAATATGTTAGCTAAAACGATTATTTATCGCATGGGCGATATTGTGAAATATTTATATAAAAGAGGTATAAACATGAGTGACGTAAAAACATTTGTGGCTGGTCATAAAAGCCCTGATACTGATTCTATTTGTTCTGCAATTTCTTATGCTAATTTGTTAACACAAATGGGTACCCCTGCTACACCTGTATGTGCTGGTGATGCGAATAAGGAAACTAAATACGCGTTGGAACATTTTGGTTTCGAACACCCACAAATTGTTACAAATTGGGAAGAGTTTGCTCCTAATAGTGGTGATTTATACTTAACTGACCACAATGAATCTAAGCAAATTATCGACGGTTATAAATCCATGAATATGTGTGGCGTTATCGATCATCACCGCATTGGTGATTTTGAAACGGATGGCCCTGTATTCATTCGCATGGAACCAGTAGGTTGCACAAATACAATTTTGACTAAACTTTACATTGAAAATAATCAAGAGATTCCTAAGAATATTGCTGGTTTAATGTTGTCTGCTATTATTTCTGATACTGTATTGTTCCGCTCTCCAACATGTACAGAAACAGACAAGGAAATGGCTCATAAACTTGCTGCCATCGCTGGTGTAGATATCGAATCCTATGGTTTAGACATGTTGAAAGCTGGTGCAGATATATCTGATTTAACAAATGATGAAATCGTACGTACAGATATGAAGGAATTCTCTGAAGCAGGTCAAACGATTTCTATCGGTCAAATTTCCGTTATGGATACAACTGATGTATTGGCTAAACAAGCTGAATTAGTAGCTGCACTAGAGTCTCTACGTACTGCTAACGGCTATGCTGCATCCTATATTATGGTTACCAATATTCTTGATGAAAGCACAACACTGATCTATAGCGGCGACGTAGAATCCGTTGTTGTTAATGCATTTGGTAAAGATGTAAAAGACAATGCTGTATTCTTACCAAATACAATGTCCCGTAAGAAACAAATTGTACCTCCAATTTTAGGAGCTATGAAATAATAAAGGATATATATCATGGTAATAAAAACGTTGCACTTGCAACGTTTTTATTATATGTGATAGTCATTTATAATTACTCATTTTATGTTATAGATAAGGAGATACCATGCAATCATTGTTAGATGGCTTGAATCGGGAGCAACAACAAGCCGTACAACATACCGAAGGCCCACTATTGATTTTAGCAGGTGCAGGATCAGGGAAAACAAAGGTATTAACTGTACGTATAGCATATTTACTAGCTCAAGGTGTAAATCCTTATGAAATCTTAGCCATCACATTTACCAATAAGGCGGCTAAGGAAATGAAAAGCCGTGTAGAAGGCCTTGTAGGCGATGTAGCTAATCGAATTTGGCTTAGTACATTCCACAGCTTTTGTGCTAAATTTTTACGCTTTGAATTAGATAATTTTTTAGGTTATAACAGTAATTTTACAATTTATGATACATCTGACTCTCAAGTGGTTATAAAAGCAGCGTTGAAGGCTCTCAATCTCGACGATAAATACTATCCAGTAGGTGCTATGATCAGTGCTATTTCTGATGCGAAAAATAAATTGATGTTTGCCTCTGATTATAGAAAACAAGCACGAGATTTTTATCAACAAAAGGTAGCTGATGTCTATGAATACTACGAACGGGAGTTACGTAAAAACAATGCTTTAGATTTCGATGATCTACTACTTGTAGCGGTTAAATTATTACAATCTAACGCTGCTGTGTTGGAAAAATACAGTAAACGTTTTAGATATGTTATGATTGACGAATATCAAGATACGAACCACGCTCAATATTTATTGGCGTATTTGTTATCTTCTCATTGGAAGAATATTGCCGTCGTAGGGGATGCCGACCAAAGTATTTACGCATGGCGAGGTGCGGATATTCAAAATATCCTCGATTTTGAAAAGGATTATCCAAATTGTACATCCATTAAATTAGAGCAAAACTATCGTTCTACAAAAATTATTTTGGATGCGGCCAATGCGGTTATCGATAATAATGAAGGACGTCCAGAAAAGAATCTTTGGACCGATAAACTAGAAGGAGCTAAAATTCAGCACTTTACGGCTCAATCGGAACATGAAGAGGCGGCTTTCATAGGCGGTACAATAGTTAAAAAACACGATATTCACGGCGTACCGTATGGTGACATGGCCATCCTATATCGTACCAATGCACAATCCCGTGTGTTAGAAGAGGCATTGATTAAACGTGCTTTGCCATACACAATGGTAGGTGGTACTAAGTTCTACGATAGAAAAGAAATTAAGGATGTGCTCGCCTATTTGCGCGTATTATATAATCCGTTCGATGATTTAAGTTTGTTGCGTATTATCAATGTACCAAAGCGTAGTATAGGTGCTACTACTGTTTCTAAGTTACAAGACTATGCGCGTGAAAATGGTACTTCCTTATTTATGACCTTAACACAATTGCACTTGGTCGATACCATTAAAGGAAAAACGAAAGAGAAACTTGAAGAATTTGGCATTTTAATTTTTACCCTTGTTGCAGAAATGGATGATAAATCCGTTCTTGATATTTTGGAGGCTATTCTTGATCGAACTGGCTACTTGGGTCAACTCGAGGAAAGTACGGACCCACAAGATCAAGCACGAGCCGAAAATATAGGTGAATTATTATCCGTGGCGAAGGATTTCCAAGATACAAATCCAACAGGTACTGTTGAAGACTTCTTGGAACAAGTAGCATTAGTAAACGATGTGGATTCCTTTGAACAAGAAGAATCTAAGGTTACCTTGATGACATTACATGCTGCTAAAGGCCTTGAATTCCCTATCGTATTTTTAGGTGGTCTAGAAGAGGGCTTATTCCCACATAGTCGTACATTGATGAACCCAGAGGAAATCGAAGAAGAACGACGCCTTGCATATGTGGGGATTACTCGTGCTGAGAAGGAATTATACATTTCTAATGCTACAACTCGTACCGTATTTGGTCGTACTAGCAGTTATTTACCATCGCGCTTTATCGATGAAATCCCAGCGGAACTCGTCGATAGTCTACGTGCGAAACGTAAAATTCCTGATGATATTAAACCAACAGTACCGAGACATATGTCTGTAGCTAGTCGTCCCGTAACAAAACCGATTATTCGCAATGAAGTTATCGCTGATTGGAAGGTTGGAGATACTGCTATTCACAGTAAATGGGGAAATGGCAAGGTCGTCAATGTTTCTGGTGAAGGGGCTGGCATGAAGTTGACCATTGAATTCCCTACACAAGGTGTTCGTGTAGTTATGGCTAAGTTTGCACCTGTTAAAAAAGGTTAGAACAATCACTGTATGATATAGAGGATAATTATGAATCCTAAAGATAGAATAGAACAATTACAAAAAGAATTGACTCATGCTCAGTATCTATATTATGTAAAAGATGCGCCAACGATGAGCGATTTTGAATATGATCAAAAATATCGTGAGCTCGTTGATTTAGAAACGGCACATCCTGAATATATTGTGCCATCGTCTCCGACACAGCGGGTTGGCATCAAGGCGGATGGTCCCTTTGAAAAAGTAGTCCATGGTAGACCTATGCTAAGCTTATCCAATGTGTTTAGTGCGGATGAAGTGCGTGCTTTTGACCAACGGGTAACGAAGGAATTGGGACATCAAACAAAGGCTTATGTGGTGGAGTTGAAAATTGATGGATTAGCTGTTAATTTGCACTATAAAAATGGTATCTTTGTTCGTGCCGTTACACGTGGTGATGGTAAGGTAGGGGAAGATGTAACAGCCAATGTGCGTACTATCAAATCCATTCCTTTATACCTAGAAAATGCGCCTGAGTTTATCGAAATTCGTGGTGAAGCGTATATGCCGCATAGTGAATTTAAACGTATTAATGAAGAACGCGATGAAGAAGGATTGGCGACCTTTGTCAATCCTCGCAATGCAGCGGCAGGTTCCTTGCGCCAACAGGACCCTGCTATTACAGCAAGTCGAAATCTTGCATTTTTTGCTTATGCCATTGGTTCTGAAAGCGGAGCTAATATCCATACACAAGAGGAATTGTTACATACATTGGAGAATTTTCATTTCTCTGTGAATCCACATTATCGCGTATGTAAGACCGTAGACGAAGTGATAGAGGCTATTGATTATTGGGGTGAAAAACGCCATGAATTGCCATATGATACAGATGGTATGGTTATTAAGGTTAATGACTTTGACGATCAAGAAGTATTAGGCTCAACGGCTAAAGATCCTAAGTGGGCTACTGCCTATAAATATCCTCCTGAAGAGGTAGAAACAGTTGTCAAAGATATTACCATCAATGTAGGACGCACCGGTGTATTGACGCCAACTGGAGAATTAGAACCTGTGTTTGTATCCGGCACTAATGTGAGTCGTGTTACATTACATAATCAAGATTTCATCACTGAAAAAGATATTCGTATTGGTGATCATGTACTTATTCACAAGGCGGCTGAAATCATTCCAGAAGTCATTCGCGTATTGCCTGAAAAACGTACGGGCAGTGAGGCTCCTTTTGCAATTCCCAATCGTTGTCCTGTTTGTGAAAGTCCAGCAGTACGCCGCGAAGGTGAAGCTGCCATTCGTTGTACCAATAAACATTGTCCTGCTATTGAAAAGGAACAAATCATTCACTTTGCATCTCGCGATGCGATGAATATTGATGGACTTGGCCCAAGTATTGTGGAAAATTTAATTAATGAAAAATTGATTACCAATGTAGTTGATTTATATCATTTGACTACGGAATCCATCATGGGTATGGACCGTATGGGTAAAAAATCGGCAGATAATCTTGTGAAAGCTATTGCAGATTCTAAATCTCGTGGATTAGACCGCGTACTATTTGGCCTTGGCATTCGCCTTATTGGTTCTAAAGCGGCCGGTACAATTGCTAATGTTGTGAAGTCTATGGATAGATTTTTAACGATTAGTAAAGACGAATTAGTGGCGGTGGAAGAAATTGGGCCTACCATGGCAGATAGTATTATCGAATATCGAGAGGACCCTCAACATATTAAAATCATCAATGGCTTAATCGAAGCCGGTTTAAAAATGGACGTAGATGTGCAAGAAGCTGCTGGTAATGAAATGGAAGGTGAGATTGTTGTTCTTACTGGTAAACTGGAGGTCATGGGTCGTAGCGAAGCTGGTAAACTATTAGAAAAACACGGCGCTAAGGTGACCGGGTCCGTATCTAAGAAAACAACACTTGTTGTGGCTGGTGAAGATAGTGGTAGCAAATTGACAAAGGCGAATGAACTTGGTATTCGCGTTATCAATGAAGACGAATTTATAGAATTACTTAAAGATTTAGGTGAAAACTAATCCTTTATTTTGAAAATATATGTCATATGCTTTATAATTAAAAGATATGAAAGGATGTGGACCGATGAAAATCAGCCAAGAGGAAATTAAAAAAATCGCTTTACTGTCCCGATTAGAAGTAAAAGAAGATAAAATGGCTAGCGTTGAGAAGGAATTATCCGATATCTTAACGTATGTAGCGGAATTAAATGAATTAGAATTAGATGATGTAGAAGTAATGGATCATGCTGTTCCTTTGCATAATGTATTTAGAGAAGATGAGACTAAACCTTCTTTAGATCACGACTTAGCATTGTCTAATGCACCTGAAGAAGAAGATGGGTACTTTAAGGTACCACGCGTTGTACAAGAATAGGAGGTTTCACTGTGGCAACAATTCATGAATTACACACTAAATTAGTGAACAAAGAAATCAGTGCTGTAGAATTAACAAATGCAGTGATTAGTCACAAAGCAAAAGTGGAACCAGAGGTACATGCGTATTTATCTGATTCCCACGAATTAGCATTACAATCTGCGAAAGCTGTTGATGAAGCTATTGCAAAGGGTGAAGCTATTTCCCCATTAGCAGGTATTCCTGGCGCTATTAAAGATAATATTTGTATTAAAGATCAACCTGCTACATGTGCATCTAAAATGTTGGAACATTTCATACCTCCATATAATGCATCCGTTATTGAACGATTACATGCTAATCACTTGGTTAGCTTAGGTAAACTTAACATGGATGAATTCGCCATGGGCGGTTCTACAGAAAATTCTGCATTAGCTAAAACAGCTAATCCATGGAATTTGGACTGTGTACCAGGTGGTTCCTCCGGTGGTAGTGCAGCTGCCGTATCCAGCGGCTCTGCTATTTGGGCGTTAGGCTCCGATACAGGTGGTTCAATCCGCCAACCAGCATCTTTCTGTGGTGTGGTAGGTATGAAGCCTACCTATGGTAATGTATCACGTTATGGTTTGATTGCCTTTGCATCCTCCTTGGATCAAATTGGACCTGTTACACGGGACGTAACTGATGCTGCATTGGTATTAAATGCCATTGCTGGTCATGATCCTAAAGATTCCACATCTATTCCGGGCGAACGTGTAGATTATACAAAAGCGCTTGTGAACGATGTTAAGAATTTAAAAATCGGTGTACCAAAAGAATTCTTTGGTGACGGTCTTAATGCAGAAGTGCGCAAGGCTATTGATGAAGCTATCGAAACATATAAAAAATTAGGTGCTGAAATCGTTGAGGTTTCTTTGCCTAGCACAAAATACGCTTTGTCTGCGTATTATATTATCGCATTGGCAGAAGCAAGTTCTAACTTGGCTCGTTATGATGGGGTAAGCTATGGTTTGCGCGTGCCTGCAGATAATTTGGTAGAAATGTCTACTAAAACTCGTACAGAAGGATTTGGTCCAGAAGTACAACGACGTATCTTGCTCGGTACTTATGTATTGAGTGCAGGTTATTACGATGCGTACTATTTGAAAGCTCTTAAAGTACGTCGCGTTATCAAAAATGAATTTGATGAAGCCTTCTCCAAGGTTGATTTGTTATTGGCTCCAACAGCTCCTAACACAGCGTATAAGTTTGGTGAAAAAATCAATGACCCATTAGCTATGTATTTAGAAGATATTTGTACAGTTCCAGCTAACTTAGCAGGTATTCCTGGTATTAGCATTCCTGCGGGCATGAGTAGCGATAACTTGCCAATCGGCTTGCAATTATTAGGTCCTGCAATGGGCGAAGAAACATTGTTACGTGCCGCTTTCACATTTGAACAAGCACGTCCAGACTGTCAATTAGTAGCACCAACTGGGGAGGTTTCTCTATGAGTAGTAAATACGAAACAGTCGTTGGTTTAGAGGTTCATACAGAGCTTAAGACTAAGTCTAAAATCTTCTGTGGTTGTACCACTGAATTCGGCGGTGATCAAAATACACATGTATGCCCAGTATGTCTCGGCTTACCTGGCGCTATGCCTGTGTTGAATAAACAAGTAGTAGAATTTGCCATCAAAGTAGGTTTAGCATTGAATTGTGAAATTCTTAAATTCAATAAATTTGACCGTAAAAACTATTACTATCCTGATTTACCTAAAAACTATCAAACATCTCAATACGATTTGCCAATTTGCTTGAATGGTCACTTAGACATAGAAGTAAATGGTGAAACTAAACGTATCGGTATCACACGTATTCATATGGAAGAAGATGCTGGTAAATTGGTTCATAGCGGTAATACGATTTCCGATTCCAACTCTTCTAATGTTGACTATAACCGTACAGGCGTACCTCTTCTTGAAATTGTGTCTGAACCGGATATTCGCTCCGGTGCAGAAGCGAGAGCATACGTTGAAAAATTGCGTTCTATTTTGCAATACTTAGAAGTATCTGACGGTCGTATGGAAGAAGGTTCCTTGCGTGGTGACTGTAACGTATCCGTTCGTCTCCGTGGCTCTAAAGAATTTGGTACACGTACAGAAACTAAAAACGTTAACTCCTTAACAGCTATTCAAAAGGTTGTTGAGTATGAAGCGTTACGTCAAGCTAAGCTTATCGAAGCAGGTGGCAAAGTAGACCAAGAAACACGTACATGGGACGATGCACAAGGCATCACTCTTGGCATGCGTAAGAAGGACGAAGAAAACGATTACCGTTACTTCCCAGAACCAGACTTGGTACCAATCGTAATTACGGACGAAAAAATCGAAGAAGTACGTCGCTCTTTGCCTGAATTACAAGATGCTAAAATTGCGCGTTTTGTATCCGAATATGGTTTATCTCGTGAAGATGCGACCATCCTTACTATGGCTCGTAAGACGGCTGATTACTTAGATGCAGCGGTGAAAGCTGGCGCAGAAGCTAAGACTGTGGCTAACTGGATGCTTGGTGACTTGTCCAAAATGATCAATGAAAGTGGTTTAACATTTGCTGAATCTAAAGTAAGCCCAGAAAACTTGGCCGGTATGATTGCCCTTATCGAAAAAGGCACCATTTCCGGTAAAATTGCGAAAAAAGTTATCGTATCCATGTGGGAATCCGGCAAGGATGCAGATACTATCGTAAAAGAAGAAGGTCTTGTTCAAATTACTGATACTGGCGCTATTGAAGAAATCGTAAAACAAGTTATCGCTAATAATCCACAACCAGTGGCTGACTTTAAGGGCGGTAATGGCAAGGCTATCGGTTTCTTGGTAGGTCAAGTTATGAAAGAATCCAAAGGCCGTGCTAACCCTGGTATGGTTAACCAATTATTACAAAAATTCTTAAATGACTAAGACTATTGGGATGTATTCATTCTAAGATTACATAATCAAAATATCCTCTGCGATATATTTATCGTAGGGGATATTTTGTTTCTATGACTATTATGGTATAATAAATTGCATAAAATTGATTATTTGTTTTGTGATAAGGAATATATCATGAATTCTCAAGATACAATGAATGAAAATAAAGAACAAGAAACTAAGACACGTGTTTTAAGCGATACAGAGCGCCGCGATTTTGATGGAGTTACCATTGATGAAGCAGGGGATACTGTACATGTTGAATTTACACCTACCCAAAAAGAAGAAGAGCAAAGTGGGTATGAGCAATTTCAAGACTATGGCCCTCGTGTGAAGGTATATCATTTTGGCGGTTCTAGTTGGCTAAGCCGTATCATTATGATTATTGTATTAGCCGCAATTTTAGCAGCTATCGTATTCTTTGGTGGCATCATCTTGTCCATCGTTGGCGTGGTCATCCTAATAGGGGCCATTATCTCCTTTATCTTAGGCTTGTTTTAATGGTATAATAGTATATCTATTATGACAAGACGGTGGCAAGTCCATTCGATGATGCTAAAGGGGTACTATGAACGTAGTTCTATCAACATTAAACTCAAAATTTATACATTCTTCACTAGCCTTGAGGTATCTTAAGGCTTATGGTGAAGCCCATGGACAGGCATACGATATAGTGGAATATACTATTAATATGCCTGTTTTGCATATTCTCAGTGATATTACAGAGCATGATATCGATGTTCTAGGTTTTGCCTGCTACATTTGGAATATTGAAATGACGTTGCATGTGGTGGATATGGTGAAAGCCGTACGACCAGATATTAAAATCGTATTGGGCGGACCAGAGGTTTCTTTCACAGCCGATGAACTATTAGAGCGATGTCCAAATATAGATTATATTGTACAAGGTGAAGGCGAGGAAGCATTCCATGCCCTTGTAACCGCATTACAACTTGGTAATGATGGGTTAGACCCTGTGATTCCCGGTGTGAGGGGCCGTAGGGATGGTAGTATTTTAGGCTCTGCAGAGGCCGTAGAGGTTCGTGATTTATCGTCTATACCATTTCCATATACAGAAGAAGATATGGACGATTTAGAGCATAAGATTATTTATTATGAATCTTCTCGTGGTTGCCCTTTTTCTTGTCAATACTGTTTATCGGGCAATAAAAATACGGTGCGATTCTTTCCACAAGAGCGGACATTAAAAGAACTACAATGGTTTATTGATCATGGTGTGAAGCAAGTAAAATTTGTAGACCGCACCTTTAACTGTGCGCCTCATCATCATAGACCTCTTATGGAGTTCATGAGAGATAGCGATACGAATATGAATTTTCACTTAGAAATGGAACCGGAGCTTATGACGGAGTGGGAAACAAATATTCTTTGTGAAACTCCTCCTGGGCGTATTCAAATCGAGGTAGGTGTACAAAGTACGCACAAGAAAACATTAGATGCTATCAATCGCTATAATGATTGGCCATATATCCAAAAATCTATACGTCCTATTATTCAAGCAGGACGTACGCATGTTCACATGGATCTTATCGTAGGATTGCCTCACGAGGATTTTAATCGATTTGGACAATCTTTTAACGATTTATTTAGCTTACAACCTCATGCATTACAAATTGGATTCTTAAAATTGCTAAAAGGATCTGGTGTACGACGGATGCGTGAATACAAGTATGTAGCAGATCCGTTGGCTCCATATGAGGTTCTAAGTACACATGTATTACCTTATGATGATGTACGTTTTTTGAAATATTTTGAAGATGTATTTGAGCGTTTTTATAATAGTGAGCGCTTTAGAACAACATTTGGCTATATCGGACAACAATTGATTCATGGTGAAACTGATGCATTTACTTATTTCTGTGACATGACTCGTTCATGGCTTAAGGACGGTAATCACAAGGTTAATCTTAAGGATATAGATCAAATTGAATTTTTATATCACTTCTTCCGTACAAAAGGTGATACGATAGCTGCAGAGTTATTGCAATACGATACATTGGTAAGCTATCGCGGTAAGGTGCGCAGCGACGCAGTAGGATTGCCTAAACAAACAAAGGAATTACTACAAGTAGGCGAAGCGTTTTGGCGCAATGAAGAGATTGCGTCTACATTTATTCCCAATTATACGTTTAAAGAATGGCGTAAAATTCGCCAGCAATATGTAGAAATGACCATGAGCCGTGAAACAGCAACCTATTTAGGAATTCAACATATACCAGAAGGGGCTTTCACAGTGATTATAGATGTGAATAAAGAGGTGACCCCATTCATTCGCCCTGAAAACATACAATGATATAGAGGAGTGTTATGTCAGATACAACGAGACCGAAACGGTACCGGATGGTGTCAAAATTTTATAAAGAAACATATGGTGAAAAGGTATATAAATTACCTGTTGCATTACCTTTAACCTGTCCTAATCGAGATGGATCAGCTGGTGTTGGAGGATGTACATTCTGTGGGGAAATCGGTGCTGGTTATGAAAATAGACCTGCATGGATGACGGTACGCATGCAATTAGAAGAAAATATTGCACACATCGGACCTAAATATAAGGCTAAAAAATTTATACCTTATTATCAAAATTTTAGTAATACCTATTTACCTCTCGAGAATTTTAAATCCTATATGGAACAAGGCTGTATCGATGAGGCAGTGGGGATTGCTATCGCTACCAGACCAGATTGTATTTCCAATGAATATTTAGATGTATTACAGGATATACATCAGCGGTTTCAGAAGGATATATATATCGAATTAGGATTGCAAACCGTTAATTATCATACACTTGAGAAGATCAATCGGGGCCATGATTTAGCACAGTTTATCGATGCGGTTTTACGCATTAAGCGTTATGGATTTAATGTGACTACACATATGATTGTAAATTTACCGTGGGATACGATGGAGGATACCATTGAAGGGGCCAAAATTTTATCATCCCTTGGTATTGATCAAGTAAAGTTACATGCTTTATATATTGTAAAAAATACATTGATGGCTAAATGGTATGAAGAGGGTCAAATCACCTTAATTAGTGCTGAGGAATATGCGGAGCGTGTTGTTCAGTTTTTGCGCCATCTTCATCCAGATATTGTGTTGCAACGATTAGTGGGACGTGCGCCAGAGGATAATACATTATTTACTAATTGGTCTATGGGCTGGTGGCGTGTACAGGATTTAATCGACGATATGATGGATGAACTAGATGTACATCAAGGCGATTTATGTGATTATTTAAATGGTAAAGCAGTACGTAAATTTATAGATGGGGGACAAGCATGAGCGAACAGGTATTTACCTTTCCTACCTATGATCTAGCACAATCGATACTAGGTCAACATAATAGATATTTACAAATGATGAATGAGGTCATTCCTGTAGATATCGTATCGCGCGGAGATACGGTTGTCATAAAGGGTGATGATATGCATGTAGATGCTCTATACCGTACCCTAGAGGAATTAGTATTCTTATATAAAGAAGGTAGCACAATCACAGAATCTCAGGTCCGCATTGCTGCTAAGATGGTTATGAATGGCAAGGGTGATGCTCTTCATACCATGTTTGAAGATACTTTATCAGTAACAATGCGTGGTAAAAGTATTACGCCAAAGACGGAAGGTCAAAAGCAGTATGTAGATAGTATTCGAAAGAATACGATTACTTTTGGTATCGGTCCTGCTGGTACAGGTAAAACCTTTTTGTCTGTTGCACTGGCAGCATTTTACTTAAAGAATCGTAATGTAGATAAGATTATTTTGACGCGTCCTGCCGTAGAGGCTGGTGAACGATTAGGTTTCTTACCCGGCGAATTACAAGATAAGGTGGATCCATATTTGCGTCCACTTTATGATGCGTTGCACGAAATGTTTGGTATTGAGCAAGTACAACGCTTTATGGAACGGGGCACAATCGAGGTAGCACCATTAGCGTACATGCGTGGTCGTACCTTAGAAAATGCGTTCGTTATTTTGGATGAAGCACAGAATACGACGGCAGAGCAAATGAAGATGTTCTTAACCCGTTTAGGTAATAACTCTAAAATGGTCGTCAATGGTGATAAAACACAAATTGACTTGCCGCCACGTGTGACATCTGGTCTCTATGAAGCAGAAAAGGTATTAAAACGCGTGCCGGGCATTCATATGGTGTATTTTACAGATCAAGATGTGGTGCGTCATGATTTGGTAGGTCGCATCGTTAAAGCCTATGATGCGTACCATCAAAGGCTTTCAAAGGAAGAATAAGAATTATGCATATACAAATTAGTTATGATGATGGTATAGCCCAAGATGCTAAGATTGAAGAGGTTATACAAAAGGTTTGTGATGAAGTGAGCCGCGTGTATGGACTCGAGGATGATGAGTTAAGCATTCTACTATGTGATAATAAGAAAATTCATGAACTAAATAAGGAATATCGTGGTATTGATAGACCAACAGATGTATTGTCCTTTGCCCTTAATGAAGGGGACGATTACGAAGGTAGTGAAGAGGAACATCATTTATTAGGAGATATGATACTTTCCTTAGAACGAGCTCATGAACAAGCCATAGAATACGGCCATAGTTTTGAACGAGAATTAGCCTATTTAACAACACATAGTTGTTTGCATATCTTAGGCTATGACCATATGACCGATGAAGATAAAAAGGAAATGCGCACAGAAGAAGAATTTGTGCTTTCTAATTTAGGATATGTACGAGAGGATCAACCATATAATGAATAAAGCAGAACATTTTAAATCCGGCTTCGTAGCCGTTGTAGGACGTCCAAATGTAGGAAAATCAACGATGATTAATGCCTTGATAGGCGACAAGATCGCCATTGTATCCGATAAGGCACAGACAACGCGTAACCGCATTATTTGTGTTTACACCGATGAAGAAAAACAAATCGTTTTCATGGATACACCTGGCGTACATAAGCCAAAACATAAATTAGGTGAATTCATGGTCGATGCAGCTATTGAATCTTTGAAGGAAACAGAGGCCGTTCTATTTGTTGTGGCAGGTAATGAAAAACGAGGTCCAGGAGATAATTTCATTATTGAACAGTTGAAACGTGTGAAAGTACCGGTGTTTCTCGTAGTCAATAAGATTGATACATTACAAAAAGAACAAGTATTAGAAGCCATCGTATCCTATCAAGATGCATATCCATTTGCTGGTGTCATTCCTATTTCGGCAAAGAATAAAGAAAATTTATCTGAACTCCTTAATGTGCTAGGTGAACATTTGCCAGAAGGCCCTCAATACTTCCTAGAAGATATGATTACGGACCAACCAGAACGCTTGATTATTTCCGATATCGTTCGCGAAAAGATTTTGTTGTCTACGCGTGATGAAATTCCTCATGCTATCGCTGTCGATGTGGATGAAATGAAGACCCGTGATGATGGAACGACCTATATTCGTGCTACCATCTATTGCGAACGGGATTCGCAAAAGGGTATCATCATTGGTAACAAAGGTGCGTTACTACGCAAGATTGGTGCAGAAGCGCGCATGGATATTCAAAAGTTATTGGCTATAAAAGTATATCTTGATTTATGGGTTAAGGTTAAAAAGGATTGGCGTAATAAATCGGGTATGCTTTCAGAATTGGGATATAAAAAATAGATTATTTAGATTGATTATAGTTAGAAAGGATTGTTATGGACAGTATAGATGCCCTGTTACCGATTGGGTTCGGCATAGTATGTATTTTCTTAATTAACTTTTTGGTGGTAGCAAAATTCTCTTTTGCACGGTTGCGCAAGGAACACGTAGAAGATATGGAAATCCTACATGAAAAGGATCGCCAATTCTTGTTAAAGCTATACCAAAATCCTGAGTATTTCCTTAATACTACACAATTTCTAATACTCTTTTTCATTCTCACTTTAGCAGGTACTGGCACATATATCTTTAATAGTTTTGTGATAGGTATCATGGATATTTTTAATATTCATGGTACATGGGTTCATCATATTTTAGACCTGCTCTTGCTTATTATCATTAGTCTTATCGTCCTCATCTTTGGCGAAATTGTACCGAAAGCATTGGGTTTATCATTCCCTACAAAATATGTAAATATGCATAGTCGCATCGTCGTTGGCGTTGGTCGTATTGTATATCCTTTTGTCTGGTTAGCTGGTAAGATTTCTAATGGTATTCTTAAATTCTATGAAACAAAATATTTAACAGAGCTTGACCTCGTATATACAGAGGAAGAACTCCGTATGATGATTTCTCGTAGTCATGAGGAAGGTCAACTTAATCAAGTAGAGTCAGAGTTGATTGATAATGTTTTCAACTTTGTGGAACGTATGGCAAAAGAGGTTATGGTGCCACGCCAAGATGTGGATTGTATTTTCGTGGAAGATGGTTATGATGAAGCCATGAATGTGATTCGTTCTACATCGCATACGAGATACCCATTGTGTGTGGAAGATAAGGATCATATTGTAGGCCTTGTACATATTAAGGATTTGATGGAACGTCCTAATCAAGCGATGAAAGATTTGCGCAACATCAAACGGGATATCTTGACGGTTCCTGAGGTTATGAAATTATCTACCTTATTGCAATACATGCGAACGCGTCGTATTTACCAAGCCGTTGTTGTCGATGAATACGGCGGTATGGTAGGCCTTGTGGGATTAGAGGATATTATCGAAGAATTGGTAGGGGATATTCAAGACGAACATGAACCTCATTTGCCGGCTACGATGAGTTATTCTGATGGCTCCTTTGAGTTTGATGGCAAGGTTCTTGTCGATGAAGTGTCTGAAATGATGAATATTCATATTGAGGATTCCGACTCCGACACAATTGGCGGCTATATTTTCGGTCTGTTAGGTCGTACTCCAATCGTTGGGGATACTGTTGATGCTTATGGTTATACATTTGAAGTCATCAAGATGCAAGGCTATCGTATTTCACGGTTACGTGTGACGCCTTTACCTGAGCCTGAACTTGTTGTGGATGCTGAACATGAACAAGATTAGTGGCGCTTTTAATACGCCGGCCATCGTGGTGAGCCGAAAAAAATACAAGCTCTATTCGGTGTTTACCTTTATCACACCGTCCCTAGGTATCATTAGGGCTTCGTTTCCGCATAAACGGTTGCAAACATTGCGTAATGCATCCTATTTACGCCCCTTCAGCGCTATGTATATTACAGTTGTGCAGGACGGAGAATTTGTGAAAGTCACACAAATCGATGGTTCCTATGTGGTGGAATCACTAGATACAAATTTAGATAATATTGCGTATGCAGCCGTAGCCAGTGAACTGATACAAGAACTCTTTGCGTTGTATGATGTTGATCGTAATGTATTTAATGCTGTAGTCAATTATTCAAAATCCATACGTCAAAGAAATGTCCGTTTAGGTACCATTCTATTGGGATGGCAAATGTTGTCGTTAGCGGGGGTAATGCCACAACATGAGGCTTTTAATACCGGTGATGGAATTGATATATTCTGGAACGAACTACGGATACATACGCATATGAATCCATCCCTTTCATTACGCAACGCAATGCCAAATATTTTGTCCTATCAATGGGGCGATACAGCACCTATTGAACTTCCTGGAACTATATGGAAGGAACTAGAACGATTACTATTTTCTTATTGTGAACAGGAAATAGGTAAACAATTGCAAAGTGTAAAATTTCTGATGAGTTTATAATATATACTAATAAATTATACATATTAATTTATTAGATTACTTATCAAAAATTTTTATAAACTTTCAACCACTTATCTCGAATAGGTTAGATAAACCTATTTAAGATAAGTGGTTTTCTTATATAGAAAAAATATAATGTATTACCTGAACATATATCTCATTTATGAGTTAGAAAATATAAATAAAAAGATTTATACTAAATACATTAGTGGTTATTCTATAGATGGTAGAGTCATACTAGAGCCTTATCGTGATGACTCTTTTTTATTTTTCTTTTTTTAAACTATAGATTATAGAAACTTTTTAAAGGATTGTATGGAATGGAATTAATCGAGTATATAAAGACATTAGGTAATGTAGGTGTAGCTCTATCTGGTGGTGTAGATTCATCCTATTTAGCATATGTGGTCAAACAATCTGATATTCCATGTAAAGCATATACTGTTAAGTCTCAGTTTGTGCCACAATTTGAATTAGACGATGCCAAGAAAATCGCAGAGTTTATCGGTATTCCCTTAGAAATCATAGATATAGATGTACTCGAACATAAAGATGTAACGAGCAATCCCAGTGACCGTTGTTACTACTGTAAACATTATGTATTCACTACAATAAGCGAACAGGCTAAACGCGATGGATTTACCGTATTATGCGATGGAACTAATGCCAGTGATGAGGTAGAGGATCGCCCTGGTATGAAAGCAATAGCTGAGCTATCTGTTAAGTCGCCACTAAGAGACTGTGGCTTAACAAAATCTATGATTCGCCAGTTGGCCAAACAGGCTAATTTATTTACCTGGGATAAACCATCCTATGCCTGTTTAGCTACGAGATTTCAAGCGGGACAGCACATAACAGGTCTTGATTTAGAACATATTGAAAAAGCGGAAGGGTATTTATTTTCGTTAGGGCTATCAGATTTTAGAGTTCGTCTGATAGGGAATACTGCTAAAATTCAAGTCCCAGAGAATCAAATAGCTATTGTTATTAAGAATAGGATTGAGATTCTTACATATTTTAAATCTATGTTTGATGATGTTGTATTAGATTTAGAGGTGCGTTCATGAGCGATGATATTAGATCTCTTCTAGAGCAAGTAAAAAATGGTCAGGTAGATGTGGATGCAGCCTTATTAAAGCTAAAGATGAAACCGATAGAGGATTTAGGGTATGCCAACGTTGATTTACATCGTCAATTACGACAAGGTGTGCCAGAGGTTATTTATGGTGCTGGTAAGACTAGTGAACAAATCGTGGGTATTATCTCCTCCATGCAGTCTAATGGGCAAGGTCATATATTGATTACACGCTTAGCACCTGATGTGGCTGCAGAGGTTCAAGAACAGCATTCCTTGACATATATCAAGGATGCTCATATCGGCTACGTTGGTGATATGCCTACGAAGAAAACAGAGTCCAGTATAGCTATTGTTACCGGCGGTACAAGTGATTATAAAGTGGCTGAAGAATGTGCAATTACAGCTGAATTTTATGGTAATACGGTCAATCGAATTTATGACGTAGGTGTGGCGGGTATTCATCGTTTGTTACAACATTTAGATACTATTATGTCTGCTAAGGTTATCGTTGTCATTGCCGGTATGGAAGGGGCTTTAGCAAGTGTTGTTGGTGGCCTTGTGGATGTACCTGTTATCGCCGTACCAACTAGTGTTGGTTATGGAACGGCCTTTGGGGGCGTGACGGCATTATTATCTATGCTCAATTCCTGTGCTAGCGGTGTTACTGTTGTCAATATAGACAATGGGTTTGGTGCTGCTTATACGGCGAATATGATTAATCATATAGGTGAAAGTAAATGAAACGATTATTTTTAGATTGCCAAATGGGTATTGCCGGCGATATGCTAACAGCTACATTACTCGGTTTAGTAGATAACTCTGAAAAATGGATAGAACGGCTCAATCAAATAGGTATACCTGATGTTACCTATACACTTATACCAAAAGAGGAAAAAGGCTTAGATGGCTATCGGGTGGCTGTTACCATTAATGGCATAGAAGAGTCTGAAAGTCATTGTCACAGTCATGAACATAGCGAACATCATGTGCATGGCCGAGGTTTACAAGGTGTAACGGATATAATTAATAGTTTATCGATTTCTGATACCTGTAAACAGCATGCTATAAACGTATATAATTTGGTAGCTCAAGCGGAGGCCAAGGTTCATAAATCGACAGTGACACAAATTCATTTCCATGAGCTGGGCATGCTCGATGCTATTGCAGATATTGTGGCCGTCTGTGTACTGTTAGAGGCATTGAAGTTTGATGAGATTATTATCTCACCTATACATGTAGGCACGGGTACGATTCATTGTGCTCATGGAGAACTGCCTGTGCCAGCACCAGCAACGATGGAGTTGTTATCTGGTATTCCAATGTACGCAGATTATCAAATTAAAGGGGAGTTATGTACACCTACAGGCGCAGCGTTAGCCAAGTATTTTGGCACAGCTTTTAGCCATATGCCAGTTATGACACCAACAAAGGTATCTTATGGATTTGGCACGAAACAATTTGAACGACCGAATTGTATTCGAGCTTTTGTTGAAATAAACAATGATTTAGAAGACACAATCATTGAAATGTCTTGTAATCTCGACGATATGACGCCAGAAGAAATCGGCTATGCAGTAGAACAGTTATTACTTTCACCAGCCTTAGATGTATTTACAACACCGATTATGATGAAAAAACAACGACCTGGTACGATGTTAACTGTTCTTTGTAAAGTAGACGATATCGATAATCTGCGTGATTTAATATTCAAGCATACTACGAGCCTTGGTATTCGATACCATCGCTGTAATCGATATATTTTGAACCGGTCTACAGGAGACATAGATTGGGAAGGCAATAGAATTGTTTTCAAAACAAGCAGTGGATTTGGTGTAAAGAGACATAAATATGAATATGATTCACTGGCTGCCATTGCTAAGCATAATGATATGAGTTTATTAGACCTTAAACGACAATTGCATAAGAAGGAGGAGTGATTTGTCGTATC
>ERZ773003.647-NODE-647-length-24709-cov-4.932993_pt1 | contig 24709 bp, 15 predicted proteins | sample MGYA00580668_ERZ773003 | MGnify/ENA primary metagenome ERZ773003 (study PRJEB29015, sample SAMEA2738002) | human oral metagenome | biome: human oral; feature: human-associated habitat; material: dental | place: China | collected 2126 ... | reverse complement strand
CTCCACCTTTTAAGATGTATTTGATTGAACTTGGTCTCTTGCCTTTTGCATTGCTACTGTCAATCCATGTTTTGGTTGCTTTTACATTTACTTTGTCTTCTGGTACTTTAAATGTATTTGTTACATTAAAGCCATTTACTTCTTTTGAATAGAATTTCAAATCTTCTGGATTTACTTCTTGTTCTTCTACTGTGTAAACAATTTCGTTTCCTTGTGCGTTGTATTTTGGAAGATTTGTGAACTTGTAATTCCATCCTGCATCTGTTATTGCATTTCCGATTACTTCTTGTTCTTTTGTTAAACCATTTCCTTTTAATACATACTTAATTGATGTTGGTCTTCTGTGATTTGCATTGTTATTGTCTTCCCAATGCTTTGTTACTTCTACTTCAACTTTGTCTTCTGGTACTTTGAATTTATTCTTTATTGTTATTGCTGTTTTATATTCTCCAGAAATTTCATTTGTATAGAATTTTAATCCATCTGTTGTTGCTTCTTGCTCTGCAACTGTATAAACAATTTCATTTCCTTGCGCATTGTATTTTGGTAAGTCTGTAAATTTGTATGACCAATCTTGATTGCTTGTTGTATTTCCTGTTACTGTTTGTTCTTTTGTTAAGCCGTTTCCTGATAATACATATTTGATTGATGTTGGTCTCTTAGCGTTGGCATTTGAATTATCTTCCCAAACTTTGTTTACTTGTACTTCAATTTTATCATTTGGTACTGTAAATGTGTTTGTTACATTTAACCCTGCTACTTGTTTTATATAGAATTTGAAATCGCCTGAATTTACTTCTTGTTCATCAACTGTGTAAACAATTTCGTTTCCTTGTGCATTATATTTTGGTAAGTCTGTAAATTTGTATGACCAATTATCATCTGTTGTCGTACTTCCTGTTACTACTTGTTCTTTTGTTAAGCCATTTCCTGTTAATACATACTTAACACTTGTTGGTCTCTTTGCATTTGCATTGTTGTCATCTGCCCAAGTTTTGTTTACTGTTAATTCAATTTTATCATCTGGTACTTCAAATTTATTTGTTACTTTGAATCCTTGATCGATATCTCCTGATACTTTTACTTTGTAGAATTTTAATCCATCCGGTGTGTTTGGTTCTTCTTCTACTGTGTATGGTATTGGATCTCCGTTTTTGTCGTATTTTGGTACATTTTCAAATACTTTGTTCCATTCGTCGTCTGTTGGATTTCCTGTAATTGTGGCTTCTTTTACTGTCTTGCCTTCTTTATCTTTTACAACTAATTTTATATTGTTTGGTCTCTTTCCATTTACATTTGAACTGTCTTCCCATGTTACTGTTACTCTTGGTGTAACTTTGTCTTCTGGTACTTTGAATGTATTTGTTACATTAAATCCATTTACTGCTTTTGTATAGAATTTTAAGTCATTTGGAGTTACTTCTTGCTCTTCAATGCTGTAGTTTATTACATTTCCTTGATTATTGTATTTTGGAAGATTTGTAAATGTGTAATTCCAATTTTCATCTGTTGTACTATTTCCAGTTACAACTTGTTCTGTTTCTGTTGCTCCACCTTTTAATACATACTTAATTGATGCTGGACGTTTTGATCTTGAATTATTATCATCTAACCATGTTTTTGTTACTGGTACTTCAATTTTATTTTCTGGTACTGTAAATTTATTTTTTATTGTAATTCCTGTTGTATATTCTCCAGAAATTTCATTTGAGTAGAATTTTAATCCATCTGTTGTTGCTTCTTGCTCTGCAACTGTGTAAACTATTTCATTTCCTTGCGCGTTGTATTTTGGTAAGTCTGTGAATTTGTATGACCAATCTTCATTTGTACTTGTATTTCCTGTCACTGTTTGCTCTTTTGTTAAGCCGTTTCCTGATAATACATATTTGATTGATGCTGGTCTCTTGCCATTTGCATTTGAATTATCTTCCCAAACTTTGTTTACTTGTACTTCAATTTTATCTGCTGGTACTGTAAATGTGTTTGTTAGTATATATTCATTTTCTGTTGGCTTTGTTGTTGCTCTTTGATAAAATTTGTTACTTGATGTTTCTTCAATTCTATATGTAATCGGATTTCCTAGTTCTCCAGCATTTGTAATTTCTGTATCTCTAGTTTGATTTCTTCCATCATATAATGGTAATTGTTCAATCTTTGTTTCCCATCCATCATCTGTTGTAGTACTTCCTGTTAATGTATAATCTTTTACTTTTGTTTCTTGTCCATTTATTGTTTTGTACAATGCAAAAGTTATTGATGTTGGACGTTTTTCAGCTGAATTGCTGTTGTCATTCCATTTCTTTTTAACAGTTATTGCAGTGTTATAACTTGCTGGTGAATTAGATTTACTATTTACTTCACGTTCATTATTTCTATCAAGTATGATCTTTCCAAATATACTATTTTCAATTTTTGGCTCTTCGCCTTGATTGTAATTTGGTAAATCTTTATATCTAATTGATATTGTTTTATTTATTGTTACATTAACACTTGTACCATCTTGAGTAATTGTTGTGTTATTTTCATTTCTTTCAACTGATTGTTTATATGAGCTTATATCAGAAATTGGAATATTCCATACTATTTCTTTAGTTTCATCATTATAAACACCACCATCTAACGCTAATCCTGATGCTAGCTCATCACTTGCTTCATGGTGTATTCCATATGGTAATTTATCTGTTAATTTTACACTTCCTGATCCAATATAATTTGATAAATTTACATTGAATGTGATGTTGTAAGTGTTTAATTGTGTTTTTGAAGCTATTTTGTTTGGTCCAACTTTTGTTACATTTATATTATTGATTGTTGGCGCTACTTTTCTATATTTATAAACTACAGTTGTTGGTGCTATTGTCATTGTTCCTGAATCATTCTCTGGTGTTGAAACTAAACTGTAATTTGGTTGAACATTATTTGCTTCTGTTGTTCTATATCTATCATCAACTTGTCCATTTATCTCGACATCTTCTACACTTCTTCCATCATTACTTGGCAAAGGTGTTCCTGTTTCTGATTCTGTTACATCTAAATATTTTACAATTACTTTTGCTCTTTTTACTCTATAAATATATGTAACAGTTATATCATCTGTATTTTCAATTGTTCCTGTTGAATTGCCATCAACTCTTATTAATTCATACTTTGGATTTCCTACGTCTGATGATGTTGTATATTGTGTATCAATTTCTAGTGTTTGTTCGTTTGGTGTTTTGATTTCTTCTGTATTTCCATCACCTTTGTCTAAAAGATATTTTGTTATTACTTTTGCTTTTTTCTTTGTGTAATAATATGTTACTTCAATATCTCTTTTATCTGCTGGATTAGTTACTACTGGTACTGTTCCTGAAGCGTTAGTTGGTATTACATATTCGCCTCTTTCATTCTTTTCTAACTCGTATTTTACTAGTGTTTTAGGAGCTGTTGTGTAGTTTTCTCCCATATCTACAGTTTGAACTTCACTTTGTGATACTGGTGTTGTTGTGTCTTTTATATAATGGTTTGTTCTTATTGTTACACCTTGATTTGAAAATTCTGCTTTGATGTCTTTATTTTCTGTCATGTTTTCAAATTTTGCTATTGTCATTGTTTTGTTATCACTATTTAAAGTGATTGGAACTGTTGCTCCATTAATAGTTACTTTTTTAATTCTATAACCTTCTTCAGGTGTTATAGTTATATCTTTTGTTGCATTTGAATAAATCTCTACTTCTTCGTATGGAGTTTCTCCTGCTCCTGAAATACTTCCATGTTCTCCTGCTGATGTTGTTATTTTGAATTTTTTCCAATTGTTCGTTACTACTAATTCTGATTGTTGTTCTTCAGTAGAGGCTTCTTCGATAAGGTCTAATTTGTGGGTTATTAAATTTTGATTATTATCTGAATATTCTATTGAACCATCGGCGTTAATTTTTAATGTATCAAGTTTTACATTATTACCTTCTAGTTCTTTTTCAGCTAATTTATTTCCATTGTTATCAGTTAAAATAACTTTATTTCTTGTTCCATCAAATCCGTAAAAATATATTTTTCCATCTGGTAGTACTTTAAAATATACAAGTGGTTTTTGAATTGTTTTTTGCAAATTACCTTCTCTATCAAAAACTTCTATCTGATCTTCCAAGCTATTATCTATATAACTATTTATATAGATATTTCCTTCAGCATCTTCATGAAATTCTTCAAAATTGTTTCGTTTATTAGGGCCTATATTACTTACATATTGAGCTAGTTTAACAGGGAATTCTTTTATTAAATTCATATTATTATCATATATATTTACTACACCCATACTGTTTTCTGATAATTTTCTATGTATATCTAATCTAATAAATCCATCTTTATAACTAGGTTTTTCTATTTGAACTTCCATTCTATATTTGTTATTGCCAACTGGCGTCCTTAATATTTCCCCTGTGTCAATATTATAAATTCCATTAAATAACCATCTATTTACTATAGCTTTATTATTGTCAAAAATTCTATTTCCAAACAATGTTGATTTTCTTAATAACCCATAAGTTCTATTCTCCATTCCATTATGGTTTAGCAAATATTCACCTATATAACTTCCATCTTCATCGAATTTTATCATTTTTTGCCCTGAAATAATATATATAATTCCATTATTTCCTATAGAATATACTAAAAAATCATTTCCAACATAATTTAATTCAATATCTTTTGTTACATTAAATTTATTATCATAAAACCTTAAATGATATTTTTCACCTTCTTTATCTAACTTATAATGTATTGTTTTACCATTTACATATGTTGAATCAATTTCTCCTTCTCCTGGTCCATAACTTTCTTTTAGAACCTTTTTAATATTTTCATTTTCAACTAATTTATAAGTTGTTTTATTATCCTTAATTGTATAATAATATGTTCTCTCAGATTCCGAGCTAGGTAAATCATATTTATAATCTGGTGCTTGTATTTCTATAAATTTATACTTTCCTTCTGGTAGGGCTAGGCTAATTTCTCCAAATTCATTTGTTGTTACTACATACCCTTCGCCATTAGGTATATTAGTATCTCTTTCAAGTATTCCAACTTTGTTTCCTTTAATATCAAGCGCAATTGAATCTGTACCATCTTCATTAACTTTGTATATTGCAAATTTTGTATTAGGCAGACCTTCTTCAGTTTTTCCATCCTTTTTTATCAATTTGAAAAATAATTCATTTTCAATGTCTATATTTACAATTGAATTTTCAATTCTTATTCCTTTATTTCCATTTGTATCAGACTTGTTCTTTTTTGTTAATGTATCTTCTAATACTTTTAATTCCATTTCATTATTTGAATTTCTCTGTACTTTAAATTTTAATGTACCTTCTGACTTCTTATAACCATCTGGTGCAATAATTTCAGTAACCGTATATTCGGCAGTATAATCTTTATCTTCTCGATATTCATACAATCCTTCTAATTTTGCTATTCCTTCATCATTAGTTTCTATCGTTTTGCCGTTTTCATATCCGTCTCCAACTACTTTAAATTGTGCTTTGGATAATTTTTTATTTTTACCTTTTTCATATTTATTTATATTAATTGAATAAGTTTTTATTTTTTCCCCTAATAATGTTATTTTAGCATTATTTAATCCAGTATTATTGTGTACTAATTCTTTGCTTTCTACCTCTCCCTCAGTAATATTTAATGAATACGCTCCATTTACTTCAGAAACTTCGTATTTAACTTTCGGATTCAAATAGTATTGTGGTGATGATTTTTCCTCTAATGTATAATTAACTTTCGGAATTAGCCCTTTAAATATAACTTCTCCATTTTCATTAGTAGAACCACTAATATTACTCTCTCCATTGTCTGTCGTAGGTTTTAATATATAAGTAGCTCCCTTTACAGGTGTTCTTGATTCTTTATCCATCTTATTGATTTTTAATGAATATTTTTGTAAATATTCCATATTAATGTTTACTGTTGCGTTTTCTGTCTCGGTTGGCTGTATTACTGATGTTTCTACTATGTTTCCATCTTTTTGTATTTCTAGCTCCAAATTTCCGTTGTCTAATTCTTTTAGTATAAAGTCTACCGGTTGCTTGTTTACAACATAATCACTATCTATTGTTTCTTCTGTTAATTTATATCTTTCATTTACTCTTAAATCTTTAACAACTGCTCTTCCTTGACTATCAGTTTCTCCAATTTTAACTATTTTATCATCATCTTCTTCGTAATTTTCTATTTTATATATCGATTTTGCAATAGGATTTTTATTTCCTTTAATCAATGCTGATATATTTAAGTTATATCTCTTCAAGAAGATAACTCCTACTCTATCAGATTCTGCACTTGATTTTATATTTCCATCTTGTTTTGTTTCTAAATCAAATAATGCTGCTGCTGTTGCATATGATTTTTCGTTTGTTGTTGTACTTTGTGGAATATTAACATCGTATTTAAATTTCACTGTTTTTCCAGCATTTATTTTATTATTTCCTAAGTCAACAAAAAAGCTCTTTACTTTTGACCAATTTATTTGATTTTTATTTTCATTTGTATATTCTATCCAATTGTAAGTATTATCATTAATATCTATTGTATTATTTGATTCGACTTCAGAATAATAAATTCTAACTTTTTCTTCTAATTCATCTGGTATTTCAATTGGTCCTCTTAAAGTTGTATTAAACGTTGATTTTAAGCTTTCTTTGCTAATAGGTGTTTTATTTCCTTCATACGGAATTCTGCCTAAAATTTTAATGTTTGAAGCTGCTGGTGACCATCTATTTGTTAAATATATATTAACTGTTGCTTTTCCGGTACCATTATTTTCTATAAATCCTGTATTTGGACCATATACATGATCATTTTTATTATTATAATCACTTAATTCTTGTGAAATTACTAAAGAATCTGGAGTAATTATATCTATCTCCATTCTAGATATTCCAACTTCTTCTTCTTTATCTTTATTTAAATTTATATCTTCAACATCTTTTGTACTCGTATAATATTTATTTATTAAATTATTATAATTATATATTGTGGCATATAATCTTTTACTTTCAATTGTAGGATCAACTTGAATGTCCGCATCTATAAATATATTAGTTGCTCTTTCTATTTTATCTGAAGTTGTATAAACTTTTATATATTGATATCCATCTTTTTCATATTGCTCATATCCCAAAATCTTACCACTTAAATCATTGTACTGATAATCTTTTTCATTATTTATAATACTATTTATTTTAATATTTTTTATTTCTTTTGGATACTTTATTAATATTACTTCTTTTCTTATAAAATTTGATGATGATGGTGGTGGTAATAATGGATATGTAGAACTGTAGCTTACATTTATTTGTTGTTTACTATTCTTATTTACTTTATATGTGCTCAAAGGTTTTGTCATTTTTCCTGAAGTTAATGAATGTGCTTCTTTCAATCCAACTATAATTCTTCCATTTTTTACATCTGTATATTCTGAATCTTTTATTTTTTGTATGGAAGTTTTTATATTTTGAATAATATATGTCTTATTCTTTAAGTAATCCTCTTTTTCTTCTAATTTTACTAGTTCTTTAGTATCAATACTAATAATACTTCCAATCTCTGCTGTAGGCTTATTAGTTTCTATTATGATTTTTTTTATTTTTTCAGGATATATAAAAGCTTTATCAATACTATTATAATTATCAATATTTTCTTTTGTAAAAGTATGTATTAATTCATTACTATCTGCATTATATATTTTTACAAAATCTTCATCATCTAAAATAGATTTAAAATATATTCCTTTATACTTTATATAATCAACATCAACATCTGTTGTTTTATTGTTAAAATTATCATTATTTCTTAAATAAAATCCACTTGTACTTTCAAACTTAATAGCCTTTAAATACTTTTTAAAATTGTCATATATATTTATTTCATGTCCATCTTCGAATAATTCATAAACTTGCCCGTTTATCAAATATGTAAATTCATTCTTTACATTCGATGTATCTATTCCATTATATTCAACCTGCTCAACAAATTTGCTTCTTCCGTTTACTACTGTACTTATATCATATTTTAGTGTCTTTTTCTTTGGATTTGTGCAACTACTAGCACCTGTAAACTTACTTATTTTGTTATTAATATCTATTTGTAATGAACTGTGTATATATTTATTTCTATTTTTTTCAAATGTTGTTTTATCCATTTTTTTTGATAATATTTCATTATCAATTTCTTTAGTAAAGTAAAAAGTCATTAATTTTTTCTTATCATTAATTGGAATATTTTTCAGTTTTATTTTTATATGTCTTATTTTTTTAGGAAATTTATTTTTAATGTTTTTATTTTCAATAATTTCTGTTTTATTAAATGATTTGATTAATTCATTTGTTTCATCATCATATATTTCAATTACCGAATCATCTCTTAATAAATCATCCGGACATGCATAAACCATTTCCCTATATGATATAAAATCATTTAATTCTACAATTTTATTATCTTCCCTTATTTCATTTCCTTCTGTTACAATATCTCCATATTGCGACTTATCTTCGCTTAATACAATATCGCCTTCTTTATATTCTTTTACGTAAGGTACCCATACTACTTTATATATGTCATATTTTTCAAAATCGGTATCACTATTATACACTTTTTCTAAATTATCACTCATAATAGAACCACTATAAATATCAACAATTTGTGGATTATACTCATATGGATCTCTTTCCTTATATTTTATGTATTTCTTTTCTATCGTTTCTTTAGGTGTTGCTACTAATGCATTAAAGTTCGTATTATTATATGCTTCCACTTCATATATGCCTCTTACTTCAATCTCTTGACTTGTATGATTTTTTCCAGATTCAATAGGATATGTAAATCTTATATTTAATATATATCCAGGTTCATTATATCCAATATCATAAATATTAAGAGTATTATTTACCTTATCATATATTAAATTTTTAATATCTTCTACTTTATCATTTTTACTATTTGTATAGTATGCTTCAATTTTTTCTGCTTGATACCCATTAAATTTGGGCACTTCTCTAACTTTATAACTATCTGATTTATGTGTATCTTTTAGCTCACTATATCCAAACCTTTTTGTAAATTGGCTTGCTTTATTAATTATTTTTACAACTGTCGATGGATTTTCATTCTCATAATAAGAATATTCTACATTTTCTTCTTTTACAATACTTGAACTTGATGTTAAATTATCATACATTGTTTCGACTACATAATTTACTGTTTTTGAAATTTCTATTTCATTTCCATTATTATCAACATAGGTACCTGCTAAAATAATTTTGTTATCATCTCTAAAAAAGTCTTCTTTACTATTGACTTGTGGTGTTATTTCTACTCTAATAATCTTAGTTCTTCCATTTTTAAACTCTTTTAATTTTAATACTCGCTTACTTTCTTTAAAACCATAACTATCAATAACATCATCTGAAACAAAATTTCCCGAAACTATATTATTTTTACTTTCAAATTTTATTTCACCATTTTTCACTTTACCTTCGCCTAAAACTTTCAACTCTATATATAACTCTTTTGTTGGTATAGGATTTTGATCTTTGTTTATTGGCCCTAACAGTGCTCCTCTGGTTTTTACAGAGTCGTTTAAAAAATATGCATCGAATTGCACATTTGGTGTCTCTGGTAGATTTTCATCTCCTGGTTGTACTAAGTCGTATTGACCAGTTACATGTGTTGATGCTGGCATTACTTTAGCTTTTTGATTATTTGCAATTTTTGTTGCTGTTGTTGCGATTCCTAAAATTGCAACTACGCTTAATATTGCTAAAATAACTTTTTTCACTTTGTTGCTTCTATTTAACATAGATATCTCCTTAATGTGTTTTTATTTGTTGTATATATATTCTAATATCTATGTTGTTTTGACAATATGGTTGTTTTTGTCAAGTTAAATTTTCCTTAATCGGACACGTGTTTTAACCTTTTTTGTTACAATTTATTGATTTGTTTGTTACGAAAAGATTTTAAACAATTTATTTAATTTCTATTCTATTTTTATCTTATTTTTATAATTTTTATTTTTGTCATATTTTTATCATTATTTCTTTATTTCCTTATATGGCGTAAAAAGAATTAAATTTAAAGACCAGAAAAATTGTTATAATTTTCCTGGTCTTTTGTTCCTTTATTTTGTTCCACGTGCAATTATTTGATTGTGTGGATTGTATGTGTCTTTTGATAAAACTTCAGTTTTAACAGTTACTCCATTCTGTTTGTAAATTTTGTATGTGATTGATGTTGATCCATTTGATCCTTTTTGAACTACTTTTTCTGTTCCTCGTGGTAATGTTGGGTCTGTTGTGTATGTTGTTTTGAATGGTACTGTTCCTGTTTTTGTTGATTTTATCTCAATGTCATAGTCTCCATCTTCTTTTAATCCATAAATTTTGAAGTTCACTATTCTTCCTGCTGATGTTGCTACGATTTTTATTGGATATTTTCTTGTGTTTTTGAATACAAAATCTGGTGCTCCCCATGATACTGTGGCATCTGTGCCTATTGGTACATAACCTACTGTGAACATGTGATTGCTTCGATCAGTTATTCCTAAATTTGCTCTTACTGTTGCATTATATAATGTACTTGAGACTTGGCATATTCCTCCACCATAGTCTGTTGAGGTTTCTCCATTTACATATACTGATGCTTCTTTATATCCTCTTGCTGCAGTTCTTTTTCCTACTGTTGAATTGAATGATAGTTTTTCTCCTGGCATTACTACTTTTCCATTAAATCTTTCTGTTGCCAATATTACATTTGTTGCTCTATTAGCATTGCTTGATGCAAAACTTGTGCTAAATGATGCTATTAAGTCTGGAAATGCTTCTGCTGTTATTGAATCAGTTGTTACTGCTGGATATAAGGTTTTTAATTTTATTTTATATTCTGGCTTGTTTTCTTTTAACATTTCTTTTGCTTCATCTAAACTTATTGCAAAATCTAATCCTGTTTCTGATGATGTTATTTTATATGGATTCTTAGTGAATGTTGCATCTACTGGGCTTTTATAAATGTCATTATGTATTTTTTCAATATCTATTGGTTCTGCGTCTTTTTGTGTTGTTGGTATTTCAATTGAATCGGTAGAAAAATCATTTGCTTTTTCTTTATCTACTATTAAATCCGCCAGTTTGCTTACATCTGCAATTGCTCCTGTTGTTCCTGCTGTAATTGTTAATGTGTTTCCATCTACATCATAAGTTGGCTGTTTTATTCCATCTGCAAATTTTCCATTTATTTCGTCCATTAATTCTTGTAGTTTTTCTTGATTTATTGTTACTGTAAGATTGAAATCCTTTTTATTTCTTTCTGTATTTAATATTGTAAAATTGTTTGTAAATATATCTCCATCTCTTCCTAATTCATGTGCTTTTTCTACAACTTCTTCTACATTAAATTTTAAATCTACTTGTTCTGGTAAAAAGCTATATGTTTCTTCATTATGTTTTAATACTATATCTGTTGTCATTCTTTCAGATATTTTTTGATTTATTTTATTTATTGTATCAGTTTTTGATAAATTTGATACATCTTCTCCTAAAATTGATACGCCTTTTATTATATTTGAATTTTTATAATTCAATATTGCAAATATTGTAGAAAATACAATTATAGTTGCTGCTAATACGGCTAATATTGTTATGGCTGCTAATATTACTGTGTTTCTTTTTTTATTATACATTTTTACTATTTTCTCTGCTCTTTCAAAAACTTTTGCATCTTCTTCGTTAAGTTTTTCTATTTTCACCTTTCTCTTCTGATTTTTCTTACTCATGCAAATTTCCTCTCTTTTTATCGTCATAATTATACAAAAAATTAATTAATAAATCAAATCTTTATTTTTTTGCTTTGTTATGGTATAACTTTATCAAATCGTACTAAAGAAAGGATGATATTATGGATAATTTATTATATGAAAATAAATCTGGTTGGATTAATGTTTCTGATGATGATAAAAGCAATATTTTTAAGTTTGCTGATGAATATATGTATTTTTTGAATCATTCAAAAACAGAAAGGGAAATTGTTGATACTTCATTAAAAATAGCTCATGAAAATGGTTTTGTTGACATTGCTTCAAAATCTGAACTTAAAGTCGGTGATAAAGTTTATTTTGTTAATAGATGTAAAAACTTATTTTTAGCTGTTATTGGTGAGGATTCTATGGAAAATGGTATCAATATTATTGGTGCACATGCTGATTCTCCTAGACTTGATTTAAAACCTAACCCTTTATATCAATCTGGTAATATGGCTTTTTTAAATACTCATTATTATGGTGGTATTAAAAAGTATCAATGGACTACTATCCCTCTTGCTATTCATGGTGTTATATTTACTAAATCTGGTGAGAAAATTACAGTTAAAATTGGTGAAGATGATTCTGATCCTGTTTTTGTGATTACTGATTTACTTCCTCATCTTGCAAAGGATCAAGCTTCTAAAAAATTATCTGAAGCTATTCCTGGTGAAAAACTTGATTTAGCTATTGGAAATATTCCTGCTGTTAAAGATAATGGTGAAGAAGAAAAAGATGCAGTAAAATTAAATATTTTAAGAATTTTAAATAAAAAATATGTTATTACTGAAGAAGATTTTATTAGTAGTGAACTTGAAATCGTTCCTGCTTTCAAAGCTAGAAGTGCTGGTTTTGATGAATCTATGGTTGCTGGATATGGACAGGATGATAAAGTTTGTGTCTATACTTCTTTAAGAGCTATTCTAAATGTTAGTAATCCTAAAAGGACTGCTGTTTGCTTATTTTCTGATAAAGAAGAGATTGGTAGTATGGGTAATACTGGTATGGAATCAAATGTTTTTGCTACTTTTGTTGCTGAACTTTTAAATAAACTTGGCATTAATCGTCCTAATCTTCTTGATAAAGTTTTCTGTAATTCAAAGATGCTTTCTGCTGATGTTGATGCAGGTGTTGACCCTCTTTATTCTGATGTTTCTGATATGGATAATGGTGGTTTTATGGGAAATGGTATTAGCTTAAATAAATACACTGGCTCTGGCGGAAAATACAATGCTTCTGATGCCAATGCTGAGTTTGTTTCTGAAATTAGAACTTTATTTAATTCAAATAATGTTAAATTTCAAATCACTGAACTTGGAAAAGTTGATGTTGGTGGTGGTGGCACTATTGCTTATATTTTAGCTAATCGTGGAGTTGATGTTATTGATTGTGGTGTTCCAGTTTTATCAATGCATTCTCCTTATGAATTAACTAGTAAATATGATATTTATACTGCTTATAGAGGATATTTAGCATTTTTTAATAATTAAAAATTGTATTTTTCTATATTTTTAAAAAACAATCCACATTTTTAGAACATTTTGTGGATTGTTTTTATTTTTTATTATATAATTAATTTAGTTTTGCCAATATAGCTCAGTCGATAGAGCAACGGATTCGTAACCCGTAGGTCGGCAGTTTGATTCTGCCTATTGGCTCCATTTAAAAAGGCGATGCATTTGCATCGCTTTTTTTCTTATATTATTTTTGTATTTTAAAAGTCATTTCTTCGTATTTTGAAATATCTATTCCTTTTTCAAGATATACATCTTCTGTATTCATTACTCTTGTTTGCTCTTTTGAATATCCTAGCAAATTAGCAAGTTCATATATTTTATCGATATTATTGCCTTCTATTTCAATATATGGTTCTAAAAGTGGCCATTCATCTATCTCTATATCCATGCTTTGATATGAATAACTATCTCTTTTCTTTTCTGCAAGTTTCTTTCTATAATATCCCATTTCTTCAATGAGTTTATTTGCTACTTCAAAATTGTCTGTGTTAATTTCTACCTCTTTGACATCATCTATTTGATAATTTGCTTTATTGCTGTATATGTATTTTATTGTTATTTCTACTTTTTCACCATCTTGCCTTAATCTAATCCATTTAAAAAATCTATTGCCTGTATCTTCAATTATTTTTAGCATCTTTCTATCTTCTAGTTTTGAAATGTCTATATTGTTTATATTCTCTTCAATATATTTGTCTATTTCTTCATATCCAAATAATTCTTTAAAATATTCTTTTTCTTCTTGATTAAATGTTGGTTTTATATAGGAAATAATATTTATTATCTTTTGTAATGAATTTTTTGAATTTGTAATCTTATAATCTCCTAACGCTAATTTGTACATTAAGATTGGGCTATAACAGTCATATGTATATATTTTTTGTATTCGACTTTGTTTAAACTCAGCTCCTATTTCTAATAATTTCTTTTTGATTTGTTCTTTATCGATGTTTAGTATCTTGATTTCTAATTCCTGATAATTCATAATTTATTTCCTCCGATATTGATATTAAGTTACAATTATCTTTTTTATTTCTTAAATCAATTAAAGTAATTTTATTTATTCTTTTCTTTAAGAAATTCTACCATTTTTGAATATAATTAATTTGTTTTCTATGTCATCAACTTTATTAAGTATTTCATATATACTTTTTTTCTTTTGATTAAAAAGCAATGTGTATTTTATGAAGTTCCAGGTTAATCTCTCTTTACATCCATCTAATTCTTTCTTTGGTTTTCCAAAATTACATATATATCTTTTTATTATTCGAAATATCAAATAATATGTAGGATATTCCAAAAATATAATTAAATCTGCAACATCAGCCCTTTGCTTTAAGGTTGATTTATACACTCCTTCCATAATCCATTCTTCTTCATTAATTTTTCTTTGAATGATATTATCTCTTTCTTTTTTATTCCTTGGGACCCACTCTTTTTTATAATTTATATTATCTAGGTTTACAATTGGCAATTCGAATAATTTTTCTAATTTGTTTGCCAATGTAGTCTTTCCAGAACCTGGCCCTCCTAATATTAATATTTTACTAATCTTTTTCATATATATCTTCCAATAAGTTAGATTTTTTTATTGTATCTTTTTCATCAATTTCTTCTTTTGTTTTTGCGTATTCTATTCCAGCTCTTTCGCTTGCTCTGATGACTTCTTCAGGCATTCTTAATGAATCTAAATATTTTTCTTTTTCACTTTTTTCTTTATCAGGATTTTTTTCTGCTAATAATTTTGGTTCTGCTTTGGTTGGTAATACTTTGTGCATTGCATCTTTTCCCATTTTAAACATGCCTGTCACAACTGACCCTAAATATTTTCCTACTTGAATTATTGAGTTTTTAAATTTTCCTGTTTTTGATAGATTTATTTTTTCTAAAAGTTCTTTGCTTGGATGGTAATCTTCATCTTTTCCCTTTTCTCTAGAAATAACTCTTCCATTTTTATCTATGTCTAGAACTAAATTTACTTTTTCTACTTGTTTATCATCTAAGTTGCATTGTCCTTCATATATTACTGCATTATCTCTGTATTTTCTTACTTTATATTGCTCTATTTGTTCTTCTGTCGGCTTAATCTTTATAGCACTGAACTCATACTGGCTTATATCAACATTTTGAGATAATACGTCGAAATTCGGTGCTCCTGCAAAGAAAAATGTTTTCTTTCTTCCAAGTGATGAAATTATATTGCTTGGCTTTATATGTCCACTTTTTAATATCTTATCACAATTTTCTTCACTTGTTATGTGATATAATCCTTGATTTAAAGCTTCTTTCTTAATTTCTTGTGATTTATCCAGTTTTGTATATATGGCTTTTGTTGCAATGAAAGAAAGCCCATACATTGCTATAAAACTTTCTAATAACATCTTTTCTTCTCCTATGCTCATATTATCTCATAATGGATTTTTATTTACAATAATTTGTTTGTTAGTAATTATTGCATAAAAAAAAGAGTTCCTCAGAACTCTTAATTGGTGCGGATGAAGGGACTCGAACCCCCACGCCGTTGGCACTGGTTCCTAAGACCAGCGCGTATACCAATTCCGCCACATCCGCGTTTACGTCTTTTATTGTAATCTTTTTTTATTCAAAAGTCAATACATGTATTTTAAAAAATCCAGGAATATCCCCGGATTTTGATTAAAATGCATGTCTATTTTCTTTGTTTTTAAATAATTTAAATATTTTTTTATATAATTTTTTATACCATGGTACTTTGTCTATTAGTGCTAAATCCATTGGTTCTCGTTTTGACAATGTTTCATTGGAAGTAAATTTTTGTGTCTTATTTTCTTCCTTTTGGGCAAACAATTCTTTTCTTTCTATGACATTTTGTTTATTTATTTCTTCTAATCCAACTAATATGGCTCTTTCTCTAATATTTATGGCGTAATCTCTATATATTATTGATAGTAAATAACCAGTTTCTAGTTTTATTTGGTTTGGCCAATCATCTGAAGTAAAGTCAATATTTGATTTATAATACATGTCTGAATTTACTTTTAAAAATTTGATAAATGTGATTGGAATATTATTTATTATTGAATAGTCTGTATGTTTTAATACTTCAATTACTTCACTACATGCTTGTCTATAAGCTAATTTCATATTAACCCTCTTTTGTTTTATTTTTTATCTTTTTCTAGTTCTTCATTAACTATATCAATTGCCTCATAAAATCCTGGCTCATTCTTTCTTTGGCCATATATTGCTTCTAAATCTTGTCTTGTTATTGTTTTTACTGGATTTAATGAGACTTTTTCTTCTTTTTCCTCTTTTTCAGGTTTTTTAAATATTTCTGTTTTTCCTGTTTCTTTTATATATTCTGGAGAAATTAATGTCTTTTCTTGTCCTTTTATTAATGTTTGTACAGCCATTACTACTTTTTCTGGAGTTTGTGGCTTTTTTTCTTCAACTTTAATTTCTTTCTTTTCTACAGGTACTGACTTCGCAACAATTATACCATCTTTGTCTGGTTTATTTTGTGTTTCAAAATGTGCTTTATATATTTGTTCTATTATATTAGTTGCATCTTGTTCTTCATCTATTATATTATTTTCCTGCTCTTCTACTGGCAATATATCTTCTGATTTTGTTTCTTCGATGCTTTTAGATTTTAATATATCAATATTATTATCTTTGTTTATTTCTATATCTTGCTCTTCTTTTATTTCTGGTTTTGAATTAAGTTCTTGTTCGATTTTTGCTTTTAGTGATTCTAAAATGCTTGATGAACTTGGTTCTTTAAGTTCTTGACTTACTGAATTTTTAATTTCAGTATTTATATTTATTGTTTGATCAATATTAGAAATCATTTTTGATGATTTTGTTATTGCTTCTATTCTTAATTCATTTTCTCTTATTTTTCTTTTTAATTCTTCTCTATCATTTGGAATTGAATTTATTTGTTCATCTATTTTCTTATCAATTGCTTCATCAATCACTTTTTTAGGTGGTTGTAAATGCCTTGAATTTATAATTTGTAATGTTTTATTGATTTTCAATATTGAATTATAGATTTTTATATTTTTGATATCTATTCTTGTTTTGTCATCTGCTTCTTCGGTCTCAATTCCTTCATTATTAGATTCGTTAATTAATTTTATTAATATTTCTAGATTTTTGTATTCATCAATTATACTTTGTGGTGCGTTTTCGATATTGGGATATTTTTCTTCTATTAATTGCTTTCTTATTGTATATTGATTCACCGGAATTTTATCAATCTTTTCTTGTTCTTTTCTTATATATTCACTTTCATCTTTTTCTGAAACATCTGATGAATTCATCTCTTTAAAAATATCAAATTTTTTTAAATTATTTTCATATTCTTCTATTAATGTGACATTTATCTCTATATTATTTGAAGATTTTACTTTTTCTGTTGTAAAATCAGACTCTGACACTTCTAATATATTTAATAATGTCTGTATTGTATATATCTCATCCTGTACACTTATTGGTGCTGATGTAATATCTGAATATTTTGACATTAATAGTATTCTTCTAGTTTTTAATTTTTTATTAAATGCATCCATCAATTCATTCATTTTATCATTTGTATCTTGCATTAAATAAATTTCCTCCAATTTATATATTCTTTATAAATTTACCATTATGGTATCTTATTGTCAAATCTATTTTTTTATAATATTTTATTAAAATAGTTGACTTTTTTCACATAAGTGAGTATACTTATATTGTTAGTCAAATGGGTCAGTAGCTCAGTTGGACAGAGCAACGGCCTTCTAAGCCGTGGGTCGGGGGTTCGAATCCCTCCTGGCTCACCATTTTAAACTAACTTCGAGGCGTAGCGCAGTTGGTAGCGCGCGTGGTTTGGGACCATGAGGTCGCAGGTTCGATCCCTGTCGCCTCGACCATTTTTTGCCCTTTTTCAAGGGAATTCAAAAGTTATAAATTATGCTATTTTTCAATAAAAATGAAGAATAGCATAATTTTTTTGAGTTCGGAAAAATTCTATAAAATTTGCTCATTTTCTTCAAGAAAAAGTTTCAAGAAAATTTTTATAATGTTTCAAGAAAGTTTCAAGGAAAAATATCAAGTAGTTTTAAAGTTCTTCAAATAAACAGAAAGGAGAACTTTTTATGGCGGAATTTATACCTTATAAAGATAATGAATATTTAGAAAATTCATATTATAAAATACCACAAGAACTATTTGTTAGTTCTTTATATAATGATAAATTAAATTCAGATAGTAAAATATTATATGCTTTTTTACTTGATATACTATCACTATCTCAAAAAAATCATTGGATAGATAAAGAAAGAAATATATATTTAATTTTTACAAGAGAAGAAGTACAAGAAAAATTGAATTTGTCTGATAAAACTGCAACAAAAGCATTTAAACAATTAAATGACGTAGGACTTGTACAAGAGAAAAGACAAGGATTAGGAAAGCCTAATTTAATATATGTTGGAAAAACACAACATGAAGAAACGGAAAATTTACGAGGAATCAATACTAATAATATCAAAACTAATAAAATTAATACTGAGTCTATCAATCCTAATAGTGATAATGAACTTCATTTAAAAGAAATAAAAGATAAATGTAAATTGGAAGAATTTACAAAAGAAGATAAAACTATTTTAGAAGATCTTATCGATAGCTTATACTATAAAGATACTTTAAAAGTTGGAAGTGTAACAGTTAATCACTTTAAAATATTGGATAAATTAAAACTTATTGTAAAAGAGAGTTTAATTCAATTATTAGATATATTGAAAAATATACCTAATATACAAAATGCTAAAAATTATTTGATGATTTGCTTATATAATAACTTAGGAAATACACATATTACTATACCAAACAAAAAAGAGAATAAAGCTTCTTATAAGGGAAGAGAATATGAAAATGGCTCACTTGATTTTCTATATGCTAACTTTGCTTATGATAATTAAGCAATAACTTTGTAAGAAATGGCTCTGATATGAAATTGCCAGGCAAACTTTATATAGGCAATTTCACTATAAATAATAATGACAAGTTCATTATTATTTATAGCCTAAAAATGTTAAGGCATTTTTAGGAAAGCCTCGCAGAGCACACGGATAAGTTTGAAAAACTTGTCTAGTGTGTTAGACAAATAAATTTGTTTCGAGCAAGAAAGGACTTTGGAGCAATGAGTTATGCTATTGTAAGAAATGAAAAATTAACGAGGATCCAAGCGATAGGAATATGTGTTCATAATGATAGAAAGGCAAAAAATCATTCAAATAAGGAAATAGATATTAGCAAATCGCACTTGAATTATTACTTTAAGAAAAATGAGTTAAGTTACACAAAAGAATTTGACAGACTAAGAAAAAAATACGATTTACAAGGTCAAATTAGAAGTAACAGTATTATAATGTGTGAAATAATATTTACATCAGATAAAGAATTCTTTGATACAATAGGAATGGAAGAAACTAAAAGATATTTTAAAGAAAGCTACAAGTTTATCTGCAATTACAAAAACCTTGGAGAGAAGAATATAATATCAGCTGTAGTACATTTTGATGAAACTACTCCACATATGCATTTGATTTACATTCCAGTAATTCATATAAAAGATAAATCTGGCAATGAAATTGATAAAGTATGCTGTAGGGACTTTTGGAAATGCAGAGATAGTTACAGAAATTTGCAAAATGCTTTTTACGAATATATAACAAGCAAAGGTTTTGATTTACAAAGAGGATTACCTGCAGAAGAAACCAAAAGAAGAAATGAAACAATCCAGAATTACAAGCAAATAACTAATTTTGAAACTACTAAAAAGGTTTTAGAAAGCATAACTTTAGAATTACCACAAACACCTAATATTAAAGAGTTTAAAAGAGCAATATTTAACCGTGATGAAAAAGTAGAAACTGCAATAATAAAGCCCAGAGATGAACTAATCCAAAAGCTTTATCAAGAAAATAAGGCATTGCATAAATAATTATCAAAACAAGTAAATACAGTAGATTTTCCGAAGATTTCAAAGAAGATTATATAAAAATGACAGAAAAGAACTTAAATTTAAGATTTTCAAATAATTTACTTAAAGAACAATTGGAAAATAAGGAAAAAGAACTAGAATTGAAATATGAAAGTAAAGCTTATAATACGGAACATGAATATAAAAAAGAAATTAATAAATTAAAACAGAAAAATAAGCACTTAAATAAAATGATTGATAAATTTAAAGTGACCTTAAAAAGATTTATCAAATGGCTTTGCCATAAATTTTCATATCCGTCTGAGGATGAACTTGTACGTGATTTTGAGAAAGAAACATATACTAATTTTAATTTTGAAAAACAACTCAATATAAACCAATTTAAGAAGAAAGATGATGATTTTGATATTGAATATTAGTTTTAAATTTAAAAACTTTAAAGGGAGCTTTATACTCCCTTTGTAAAAATATTCTATTTAGATTTCTTAAAAATACTTTTAAAGAAGTCTAAAATTTTTCTATACCACGTTTGATTTTTTATCTCAACTAAAGCTAATTCTTCTTTTGGATCCTTTAACCTATCTGCATGAACCCTATTATTAAATATATTATTGGGATTATATTTTTCATGTTTTTCAATTTCTATTTTTTCTTGGTTTTGCTGTAATAAGTTCTTTAATACTTCTTTTTGCTTATCTGTAGCAAAATAGTCTCTAAATAGTGTAACTAATATAGCATTTGCATTTTGTGAAATATTCTGTTCAGCTAAATCAACATTTGGATTAATTTGAAAATTATAATCTTTATCTTTGTTTTTTTCAAAAAAATCTATTTTCTCTTTTGGTATTTTTTTATATTCATCTTCAGAAAAGTGATTAATAATTTCTAGCACTTCTGTATATGCTTTTGAATATTCATTATTCATCTTTTATTACTCCCTCTATATTTCTTTCATTAGATAGAGTATTTTGTACTCTATCCATTTGTGCTACTTGTTCTGTAGCAATACCATTACTTGTTGCATTTTTCACAACATCTTTCATAGAAATTTCTTTACTACTTTCTTGTTCACTAAATTGAGATCCTTTTTCATATTGAGATTTTATGGCTTGAACTTTTGCTCTTAATTCTTCTAGTTTTTCCTGCCCTCCATATTGAACAATCATAGAACTTATTTCTTCTATTCTTTTTTTCATTATCTCGATTGGATTTTTTTGTTTTACCACTGTTGCATTAGCCATTGTCTTACCATTTTGAAGTTGCTGATGTTCATTTATTTCTACATCACACATTGGCATTAACATTTCGGATTCTTCATATCCTATATCGCCACCACACAATTTGTTTACACTATCTCTTAATGACATTTTCTTTTCTGTTACTATATCCATTGGAATTACAGGAGTTCCTTTAGGTACTTTTATAACTAAAAAACCTCCTCCTTTTATTCCATCTAGTGCATAATTGAATAGTCTAGGATTAGCAGATGTTGAAACGAAATTGTCATATTCTAATTGCTCCTCCATATTTTCATTAATTCTTGCATCCCTTCTTACCAATGTCATATCTTTAGTAGAGATGAATTTTTTTTGTATTTCACTAATTCTTCCAATACAATCTAAAACTTCTGATATATAATCTCTTACAAAAGTTTCTTCACTTAATTTTTTCTCATTAATACAACTCAAATCGCCTCTTAGAAATCCATTAATGAGAGCAAACCTTCCATGTTTATATAAATTAAGTGCTTTAATATCTTCTTGTGATAAGTCGACATCTTGGTACTGCATACCAATTATTTTTCTATATTCATATTGAGATATTTGTGAACTTGCAATATCATTTACATCCATTGTAGAAAATTTTTCCAAAATCGCCTTTCTTAATTCTGCTAATGTTGGTGGAGATTTTTTTTCTTGCCCATCTAACACAGAAAATTCATTATTACTAAAAAATGTTACTTGGGATTTTTGCATATTTTCTTGATTTTGTATCATAAAATTTTCAAAATTGCTACCTTCTTTTCTAAATTCACCATAGTTACGAGCAGCGATAAATATTTCTTCGCTTTTACCTTTTTCATCATCTCTTGATAATGAAATTTGTTTATCATATAACTTACAATATATTCCTAGTTTAGTGATATAATCAAAATATTCTCCGAACTTCATCTATGTTTGAAAATTCTATTAAATTGTTTTTGTTTTGATTATTCTCTTGTATATATATTCTTCCATCCCCATCTAAAAAAAGGTCTATTCTTGAAATTCCGATTTTATCTTTTATTGAATCGCATATTCCTATTGGAACTGTTCTATCATTCTTTTTTTCTGGATCTTTATTCATACTTTCCATATAATTTTGAATTGCTAAAATATTTTCAGGTCTTGCTGATATATTTTTCCAATCTAATTCTCTAAATTCTTCACGGACAGGTACTATAACCATTATTTTTCCCCCCTTAATTTATATTAAAAAAATCTCTTAAAGAAATTAATAATTTTTTGATAAAAATTATTTTTCTTCACTTCAATAGGTAAGTTTTCATTATAATTTTCTACATTTTTAATTTCTTTAGCTGGTTGTTTTTTCTTAAATATATCATCTGGATTATATTGTTCTCTCTTTTCATCCTCTGTTTTTTTTCTATCATATTTTTCCTTAGCTTCAATTCTTTCTTTTTGATAAGGTGTAGCCCAATAGTCTCTAAATATATTAGCTAAAATAGCTTTTCTTTCTTCCAATATCTCTTGTTCTTCAAAACTTTTATTTATATCAACTTGAAAATCGTAATCTTTATCCATTTTTACTTGAAAAGTATCAGTCATTGTTTGAGGTATTTTACTCACACTTTCTTGTGGCACATAATTTAATATTTCTATTACTTCTTTATATGCTTTTGAATATGTATCATTCATCTTTTGTTACTCCCTCTATTTTTATTTCATTAGACAGAGTATTTGGGGCTCTATCCATTTGTGCCACTTGTTCTGTAGCAATTCCTTTACTTATTGCATTTTTTACAACGTCTCTCATAGAAATTCTTTTGCCTTGTGCAATATCTTCCCTTTCATCCTGACTTCTTCCTTCATATCCTTGATTTAATATTTTTGCAAAATCACTATTTGAAATTTCACCTGCTAGGAATTGAATATCTGTACTTTCGTCTCCACCTCTTACCAAATATTTCTTACCATCAATTTCATATATACATGCAACACCACATTCACTTTCATTTTCACTTACAAGATTTATTATTTTTGGCTTCGTTCTTATAAAATTTTTACCAGCAAGAAAAACAAAATCTTTTGCTTCTTCAAATCCAAACTCTGTTTCTGTATCTCTAAAATAGTGATTTAATTTTTCAAAAATAAGATCAAAACGTTGTCCGTCATTTAAATCAATCATATTCTCTCTGAATATTTTATCTATATATTCATGAGATAGGTCTGTTTGCATTAAGCTTCTCGGTCCACGCTCTTTATATTCTTCAATAGGGCAAATTCCTGGCATATTTTCAGACATTTCTGCTTCTCCAATTTTAATTCTCATTAAAGCTGATTCCATCAAATAATCTTGTACATATTCTTGCTCCCCAATTTTAAATACTGCACAATAATGTTTTGCATCATCTTCACCTAATTCTTGTGTTTCTCCCTTTTTTTCTATTCCAATTGCTCTAGCTTCAATTCCTACTTCGTTTAATATTTCAGCATAAATTTCTGCCATCCCTTTACATATTTGTGCTTTTGATGATTTGTCTGTTTCTGCTCTTAGCATATTACTTTTTCTAGTACTAGATAACTCTGTTTCTTCTGTTCCATTGCTAAGTTTCGCAGTATAATTGTTATCATAATACATAGTTTTACCAAGCTCTATATGAACAAATTGAGCTATTTCATAATCCGTTATTTCTGGATTTGATTTCATTTCTTTTGCTCTGTTAATTATATTTTTTATTAAATCTTCCATAGGCTTCAATCCCTTTATTGGGTCTCTTCTTTTGCTTTATCAATATTTAATTTAAGATTCTCAATAGTACCTCTATTAGTGTATACTGAAAACATTAAATCTCCTAATTTTAATTCTCTATCACTTTTGAATTCTAAATACCCTGATTTTCCTTCTAATGAGTTTAAGTTTACAGGAAATTCCATAGTCATATATTTTTCATAACTTATTATTTCTTTTCCACTTTTTCTAGTATTTTCTTTTACTAAATACGGAATGGGTGGATTATCACTTCCATTACAATTTATACCTTTTATTGCAATTGGTGTTCTTGATTTATTCACAATTTGAACATTAAATATGTAAAAATAGCCTTTAGGAAGTTTAGTAAATCGTAATTGCTTAACAGGCACGTTTAATTTATTGGCGGAATTT
>ERZ773003.639-NODE-639-length-24893-cov-8.096465_pt1 | contig 24893 bp, 23 predicted proteins | sample MGYA00580668_ERZ773003 | MGnify/ENA primary metagenome ERZ773003 (study PRJEB29015, sample SAMEA2738002) | human oral metagenome | biome: human oral; feature: human-associated habitat; material: dental | place: China | collected 2126 ... | reverse complement strand
CGCCTGGAGGCCCCGGAACTGGCCTGGCAGGACGGCGCCGCCGGGGACGTCGAGGTGTTCCAGCAACTGGAGCCGCTGGATTCCGAAAACCCGACGACGACCTCCCGCCGCCCCGGGACGCCCGGACCGATGTCCCCCCAGCATCCCGCCCCTTCCCCGGTGACGCCCGGAACCCAGCAACTGCCGTCCCAGCCGACCGGTCAGCCCCGGCAGCCACCCTCAGCGATCTCACCGCCCCAGCAACAAACTCCCCCGACCGGCCCGCTTCAACCCGCGCACACGTCCGTCCCGGCCCCGCCGCCGACACAGGCGCTGGAGACGCCCCCACCAGCAGATGTCCCCACCCCCGGGAAACGCGGGGGGAAACGTCGCGTCTCGGACCGAGTGCTGCTCGCCACCTCTGCACTGCTGCTCATCTGCGGGGTGATCCTGCTGGTCCTCTGGTACGTGCACTGAAAGAACCGGCACGAAACGACGGTGGCTCCGGGCATTCCGGAACCACCGTCGTGAAGTTTCCCAGTCAGCTGCGGCGCCGCAGCAGCACGTAGGCCACGCCCCCGCCGCCGAGCACCACCAAGGCGCCGCCGGCCCCGAACAGCACCAGCTTGGTGGAATCCCCGAAAAGATTCCCCTGACCGGAATCGGTGCTGCTGGATTCACCCGGGGGAACCTCGCTCACCTGGACGTTACCGGACGGCCCGGTCGCCTCACCCGAGACATTGAGCGAGAACTTGACGTTCGCGGGCTGCCCTTTCAGGAACGCTTCATAGCCCAGCGCGACCGCGTAGTAGTAGTAGCCCTCCATCGCGAAACCCCGGCTGGAGTGGTGCATCTCGGGGGAATCCCACCGGTTCCGGTAGCGCACCTCCGGCACCTGATTGATGTGCGGGGCATTGTTGGAGTACGCGCCAGTCTTCCTCATGAAGAACATGGTTTCGTCGCTGGTTGCCGAATCCATCCGGCTGAAGTCCGGTGCGTAGACCGCGGAGGAGACGGCGACGTGGTTTGTCAGACCGGAATCCCTGATGACATCCGGAGAGAGTTCGAGACCGTCGAGGGCGAAGATCCCGCTCTGGCCATATTTGATGGGGGTCTTGAAGAAGGCCATCTCCCCGGGCACCAGCTCGACGCTGTAGGTGCCGGGAGCCACCTCGAGGGCGTCGTTGAAGCTGGCCCCACCGAGCACCGATGTGACGTTGTCCGTCGCGGGCGAACCGGCCCCCTCGGAATTGTTCGAGGGCACCTCCTGCACCCCGGTCGGAAGCTGACCGGCGTTCTCCACGGGCGCCTCCTCCATCACCCGGATCTCAATCGGTATCGCCCCACCGGAACCGGGCAGGCGCTCCACCTTGAAGTAGAACTCCTTGGCATCGGCGCAGGCCTGATCACTCGTTCCCTTGGACGCCGGGTTCCTGGGATCCGTGGGCAGCGCGACCAGCGTCTGCCCGACCACGACCCCGGTTTTGCCGCTGTCGAGACCGGTGCTGCTCTCGGATGCACACGTGTCATCGTCCATGGTCTTCAACGCCCAGATCCACGAGCCACGCTTGAGGGAGTCGAAGACGCTGGCGTTCGGCATGCGGGTGAGAACGTTCACGCGCAGCGTGGAACCGGGTTGGCTCCGCCTCACCTTGTAGTACTTCTCGGTTTTCTTGCTGGAGGCCACCGAGACGTCCGTGTACTGCCCGGGGGCCAGCATCGGCGCACCGGCGGGGATGTCCGCCCCCTGCACCGGGGTGCCCTCGACGGTGAAACCGCGCGCCGTGCGGGCGCCGAGCCGCTGGAGGCTAGAATCCAAGGACTTGGCATCCTTCGCGTCGTAATAGCTGCCACCGCCCGCCTCGGCCATGCACGCCAGCTGCTGGCGGGCCTTGTCCCCCACGCCGAAACCGACGGTGTCGATCTGGAGGCTCACACCGCCCGCGATCAGTTCACGGATCTCCTGGCAGGGATCGGGCGAGCAGGTCTCCTCCCCGTCGGAGACGAGAATGATGTGGCGCTTGCCGCTGTCGCCCAGATCCTTCGCCCCTTCCTTGAGCGCGTACGCGATGGGGGTGTCACCCCGGGGCTGGAACTGGTTGATCGCGCTGGTCAGGCCCGCCTTGTCCATGGCGCCGACGGGGTGGGCCAGTCGGGAGTCGGTGCAGGAACCCGGGGCGCCGTTGCCGTCGACGTCGGCGCCGTAGACCCTGAGGCCGACCTCGGCGTTCGAGGGCACGGAGTCGAGGGCGTGTATGAGGGCCTTCTTCGCAGCATCCATCTTGGTTCCGCCGGACGGGTCCGCGTCCTTCATCGACCCCGAGGAATCCAGCATCAGCAGGACCTTGGGGGCGGGTTCATCCGCGTGTGCGGCGGGCAGGGCGGGACCGCACACGGACACCAGCAGCAAGGCTCCGCAGGCCGCCGCCAGGCGATGGGATCGGTTCATCGGTCTACCTCCAATCTTTGCAACTGCGAATCTAAGGTTCGCTGTCGCAAATGTCAAACCCTGGGCGGACACGCTCCGCCCGACCGTCACCAACCCCGATCCAACCATCCGCCCGGACCACCATCCACACCCCCGGGGGGAACTCCTTGCCGCCTCGCCTCTGCGAAACGCGCACACCGGATGCACATCACCCACCGACTTCTCAACAGCCCAGAACGTTTTTCCAGGGCATCTCGGGCAAGCGAACCAAGCTTCTTTCACCCGAGAAGGCCAGTGACTTTCGACGACGCCACTAAAGCGGAGCTTTAAACTTTTGACAACCATCCAGTTCCATCGCCAAACTTCTAATATGACCGTACCGCTCAGGGCGCTGGAGACCAGCACCGGACCGCAAAACCAAAGGAAGACCATGTCGAGGATTGATCAGATCCATCAGAACCTGCAAAAGCTCGTCGCTCTAACCCCCGACCTCGAGGGCGCACTTCTCGTCACCCTCGACGGCCTGCCCATCGCTTCGGCCCTGGCCGGGGGTACCGACGAGGACCGCGTCGCCGCCATGGGTGCGGCCGCGCTGGCCACCGGCACCCGCGCCGTCAGCGAACTGAAACGCGGCGAGCTGGAGCAGGTCCTCGTGAAGGGCAGCGAAGGCTACATCGTCCACATCGCGGCCGGCCCCGAGGCCGTCCTGATCGGTATTTCGAACGGCTACGCGAAGCTCGGCATGATCCTCTTCGAGATGAAGGCGACTGCCAAGGACCTCGCTCGCGAACTCGCATGAAAACGTTGGAAGACATGACCTGCCCGGGGCAGGCCATGCAGTGGACCTACCACGACGGAAGCAGCCGTCAGGTGGTGGTCACCGATGTGGAGACCCGCTTCCCGACAGGCGAGTTGATCGTGTCACAGACCGACCGAGATGGTGTGATCACCACGTGCAACGAGGCGTTCGTCATCATGTCGGGATTCACCAAGGAAGAACTGATCGGGTCACCGCACTCTATCCTGCGCCACCCGGACATGCCCCGGGCCGCTTACGCGGACCTGTGGTCCACCGTCCAGCAGGGCAAGCGCTGGAGCGGATACGTGAAGAATCTCCGGGCTGACGGCGGCTACTATTGGGTCTACGCAACCGTGATCCCGAAGGTGCGCGACGGCGAGGTCGTCGGGCACACCTCCGTGCGACGCGAGCCGTCGCGGGACAAGGTGTCCGAAATGGAAAAGCTGTACACGGAAATGGTGAAGGCCGAGGGTCGATGAAATGACGTTGCAGTTCGCCATCAGTCCCGATGTGAACATCCAAAATGTCACGGACTGGTTCATTTTCAACACAAAGTTGCAGCGAATCACGGGCGAAGCCTTCCGCCCGACCTCCTACACGGATTTCGCGGACCTGCACGCCGCTTTCGAGGAGAACAGGGCGGACTTGGTCTATGCAAACGCAGCGGATACGGCATACCTCGTCCGGAACAAGGGATACCTTCCCGTCGCCTGGGCCAGTGGCATGGCGAAGGAAGCCACTGTGGCGGTTGCCGCCGACAGCGAGTTCCAGAAGGTCACGGATCTGACGGGTCCGCTGACCGCGGCGGCCACCGACGCCCCCGACGTCGAGAGGATCTGTCGCATTCTCCTGGAACCGGCAAACCTCAGTTACCCGGATATCGAGGTCTCTCTCAGACCCAATCCCGTGCTCGTCGCGAAAGCGGTCATGCAGGGTCAGGTGCCGGTCGGTTTCTTCCCGCAGGACGCCTACGATGAGTTGTCGTCGATGGTGAAGAAGCAGCTCCGGGAACTGATCCGGAGCCGCATCTACGTGGTGCACAGCAGCCTCCTCGCCAGCCCCGGAATCGCCCATCTCGTGGAGCCGATCTGGCATGGCCTGGAGCAGATGAGCGCCGATCCCGCCAATGCGGAGTTGCTCACCGCGCTGGGAGCCCCCCACGGCTGGGAGCGTCTGGGGCAGGAGGACACCGAGTTCATGATCGACCTCATGGGTGCACTGGCCCAGGAGGGATCCCCGAACCGGTAGCCACCAACAGCAACACCGCGGAGAAGCCCACGTACAGCGCCTCGGCCCCTCAGGGCCCGGGGCGCTGTGCTTTTGCAGTGCTTCTGTTCCCGACCTCGGCCGTGTCTTACGGGCGTTTCTCCGGTTGGGCAGCCCTCAACCGCCCTGTCTGCCTTTTTCGGTCAAATCCGGGTTGAGTGCCGTGCAACCGGGGGTTTCCGGTCGGCACCGACGACGCGCGGCGACACCCGGAAACACCGCGCGTGTGTTCAACCTGAAAAGGCTGTTCCCCGCGGGCCCTCGCGTGGCAGGGTACGTGGTATCGCCGATCCCACCGGGGCAACGAGAGCCAGGAGAAGACCATGTCTCAGCACTTCCGCCGTCGTCCGAATCTGTTTGCCGCCGCAGCACTGGCCGGAGGTCTACTGGTCGGCTGCTATCCACCGCTCGCCCCGGTTCCCGAAGCCACGATGACCACCTCAACGACGGCATCCGAGTCACCGAGCCCAACACCATCGCCAACCCCGGCTCCCAGCCCTGCCCGGACTCCGGTGCAGATTCCCGGCGCCTACCCGGGGGCAGGTGGCCCACGTCCCGAGAATGCAACCCCGGTCACCGCCGTCCATCAGGATGTGGCGACGATAATCAACCCAGCGGAGAACATCGGCTGCGACTTCTCCGACCAGCACTCGTACGTCGGTTGCGGGATCGACAGTTACGTCACGGACATGCCTTATGGTCGCGATCACGCAGGACCGAAATGGTGGGTGGAGATGTCCACGAGCGATTCTCCCGGCCTGGAGGAGCCCACGATCAAGTCCGAGAACAAGGCCCCCGCTTTCCAAAGACCGGAAACTCCCCCACAGGTGGTGCCGTACGGCACCGTCGTCTACCACGGCGACTACACGTGCGCATCCGAGCTGGCCGGCATGACCTGTTGGAACACGATCACCGGCCACGGCGCGTTCATGAGCAGCACGAACACGACGACGTTCTAGGTGTGATGTCCGGGCACGTTGGTCGGGTCACGATGCGACGAATCTGTTTGAGGTGTGGATCGGGGAAGGCCTCCCGCAGTGGAGCGGAGCTGTCCAGGGAACCAGCACCACAACAAGAGGTCTTCCGGTGGCCCACGCCACCCATGCCACGCTGTCCCCACACCCCGAGCTCGCTCGGTTGATCGTCGACCACCACAGGCCCCGCCCGTCACCAGGCCGAACAATCTCGCTGGACATCACACCTGGTCGCGTCTCACAGTGGGGAATCTTTTCGCCTTCCACCCAGCGGTACCCCATCCGGACTACGCTTCCCAGCGATGCCGGTTCGTCGCTGACGAGCCGGAACAAAGTGGTGTTCCGACCACCTCTATCGCTGTACCCGCTTCCATCCAATTCGAGAACAAGGAGTCGCGATGTCAAACAGCGCACAAGTCTCCGCCAAGGCGAGTTCGCTCGTCATCCGCAGCGCCATTGTCGCCGCCGTTGGCGGCCTGATTTTCGGTTTCGACACCGCCGTCATCTCCGGAGCCAACGCTGCGCTCAAAAAACAGTTCCACCTCGACGACGGGGGCCTCGGCGCCACCGTCGCCATCGCCACCGTCGGCACCATCATCGGCGCGCTCATCGGTGGCCGCTCTGCAGACCGCTTCGGCCGCCGCAAGCTGCTGTTCTTCATCGGCATCCTGTACGTACTCGGCGCCCTCGGAACGGCCCTGGCGCCCAGCCACCTGGTGCTCATGATCTTCCGCTTCATCGGCGGCATCGGCGTCGGCCTGTCGTCGGTGTGCGCGCCGATCTACACAGCGGAAATCGCCCCAGCGAGGGTCCGCGGCCGCCTCGTCGGCCTCGTCCAGTTCAACATCGTCCTCGGCATCCTCGTGGCCTATCTGTCGAACTACATCATCGATCTTATCGTCCACGACCAGGAGATCGCATGGCGTTGGATGCTCGGCGTGATGGTCGTCCCGTCGGTGCTGTTCCTCGTGTTCCTGATGACGGTTCCCGAAACGCCACGCTGGCTCATGGCCAAGGGCCACGAGGAGAAAGCGATCGCCATCAGCCGTCGCCTCTGCAACACCGTCGAGGAGTCCGACGAACAGATCCAGGAGATCCGCGACCAGCTCGCCTCCGCCGGGTCGCAGGCCACCTTGAGCCAGTTCTTCACGCGCCGCTACTTCAAGGTCATCGCCTTGGCGTTCTTCATCGCCATGTTCAACCAGCTCTCCGGCATCAACGCGATCCTGTACTACGCCCCCGAGGTCATGAAGCAGGCGGGTGCCGACGACAACGCGGCCCTGCTCATGTCCGTCGCCGTCGGCCTGATGAACCTGATCGCGACAATGGCCGCCTTGACCGTCATCGACCGCATCGGTCGTCGCTCCCTCATGATCGTCGGCTCCATCGGCTACCTGGTCTCGATGGGCTTCCTGACCGCTGTCATGTTCATGTTCCAGGGTCACTTCAACTCGACCTCGTCGACGCTGGTGCTGGTCGGCCTCCTGGTGTTCATCGCGGCGCATGCCTTCGGTCAAGGGTCGGTGATCTGGGTGTTCATCTCCGAGATCTTCCCGACGCGCGTGCGCGGCCTCGGTCAGTCCCTCGGCTCGCTGACCCACTGGGTATTCGCCGCGATCACGACCTACGCGTTCCCGCCGATCATCGGCGCTTGGGGTGGCGGCTGGGCGTTCTCCATCTTCCTGGTCTGCATGTTCGGTCAACTCGTCTGGGTGCTGACTAAGATGCCGGAAACCAAGGGCATCCCACTCGAGGAGATGGAAGACAAACTCGGCCTCAACAAGTAGCCGACCGACAAGGAGGTCCCCATGACTCAACCCAAGCCCGTCCTCTGCCTCGGCGAGGCGCTCATCGACGTCGTCATCCGCGACGACACCAGGAGTGAGCACGTCGGCGGCAGCCCCCTCAACGTCGCCTGCGTAATCACCAGCCTCGGCCGGCCCGCCCTGATCGGGGCCTGGTGGGGTCGCGACGACCACGGCAAACTGATCGAGGACTACGCCGCCGACCACGGCGTCGGGATCGTGCCCGGCAGCGACGGAGCCGCCAAGACATCGCTCGCGTACGCCCGCCTCAACGATGCCGGCAGCGCCGAGTACGAGTTCGACCTGTCGTGGGAGGTACCGCCGCTGCCCGCCCCGGAGGCGATCGCCCACCTCCACACCGGCAGCCTCGCCGCGACCCTTGAACCCGGCGGCACCCAGGTCCTGGAGGCGGCCCGCGCAATGTCTCAGGTCGGCACTGTCTCCTACGACCCCAACGCTCGTCCAGCGATCATGGAGTCCCCCGACAAGTCGCGCGGGCGCGTCGAGGAGCTCGTTGCGCTGGCCGATGTTGTCAAGGTCTCCGACGAGGACCTCGAGTGGCTCTACGGCAAGAGCACCCCCGTCGAGGAGGTCATGCGGCAGTGGCTGAAGCTCGGTCCGAGCCTGGTCATCGTCACCCGCGGCCCGTGGGGCATCTACGTCAAGCTCGCCTCCGCGCGCGACATGCTGGTGATCGACCCTCTCACCACTGACGTCGTCGACACCGTCGGCGCTGGCGACTCGTTCATGGGTGGCCTCATCTCGGGCCTGCTCGACGCCGACCTGCTCGGTAGCCGTGAGGCCAAGGGCCGGCTCCGGTCCGCAGGCTGGGACGACATCATGCCGGCGCTGCACCGGGCGACGATCACGTCGGGCCTGACGGTCCAGCGCGCGGGTGCCTACGCACCGACCCACGAGGAGGTCGCTGCGGTCAAGGCCAAGGACCTGCGTCTGGCCTGACCCAGAGTCGACGGCGAGAGCGTCCAGTCCTCGTCCTTCTCGGACTGGACGATCTCGCCGTCGGCGTTTTTCTTTGCCCACTTCTCGCGGCCCCGCTGCACGATCAGCTGATCAGCGGGCTTGATGACCGACGGGGCCCTGCCGTCGTAGTCGTGGAAGTCGAGGAACAGGCGCAGGGTGTGGAGGAACTCGTCGTGCAGCACCAGGTCATCCAGCAACGCCCGGCCCGCCTCAAGATCGGTCCAGTGCCGAGCGGCCAGCCACGCTCGGAGCCCTCCATCATGGCGTTCTCCCGCTCGGATTCGTCTATCGTTGGCCAGCCTTTGGTAGCGCCTGGATAGCGGTGATGGCTCGTTGCAGGGACGGGCAGCTCTGAGCGGCGGCAGAAACGTTCCAGTGGCGGGATGCGAACTCGGTCAGGTGCTCCACGAACAGCGGGCCTGGGTGCGCTTGCCCGTGCACAACCTCTTCCCGGATGTCGCGGCTGCGGCTGCGCTGGCAGAGGTGAAGGAGCGTCTGCTTGGCGTGTGCTTTGGCTTCGGGATCAACGGGAACCGTGTCGGACGAAACCGCGAAATAGCGGCTGAATCCGAGTCTGTCTGCCATCAGCCATGCCTCGGTCATGGTGTGCACGATCCTCAAGGCGAACAACGGGTTATCTGGGATGCCTGTCAGCAGTCTTTGGCGCAGGCTCACGGGGCACTGGTTGTCCGAATCCCGGAACACCACCCAGGGCTGGTCGCGGGCGGCCCTCGAATAGTTGGCCAGCTTTGAGTCAAGCTTGGTCTTTCCCCGGGTCACGGTCACATGGAGCACTTGCCTTCCAGCAAACTCCGCCACTCGCCTCGCGGCTGCTTTGTCGGACTCACCCTCCACCACGACGTGCATGGCTACCGCCGCGCGGCCTTGATGAGGCCGGTCAGGTCGCCTGGGTTGATCAGCTCCGCCACCACTTCGGACAGGGGAAGGTCGGCGCTGATCTGAGCTTCTACCTCGGCGATCTCGGAGAGCTGGTTGGCGACCGTGGCGTCGCTGGTCACCTGCAGTACCAGAACTTCCTCTGGGCGAATGCCTTCGTCGTCGAGCAGCTCCGGGGAGTGGGTCGAGAGGATCACCTGCATGCTGGTCCCGCGCTGGGCCATCGCCAGAAGCGAGGCCAGCTTCTGCACGACAGCCGCGTTGAGCGAGAGTTCCGGCTCTTCCAGGAGCAGCACTCCGCCGTTGGCAGGAGAGCTGATGATGGTCCACAGGAGTCCGATCAGGCGCAAGGTACCGTCAGAGAAGTCGGTTTCGTTCTGCTCCGACGGGTTCCTGCGCCAGTTACGGTATCCGGCAATCAGGTGTGGCTGTCCCGCCTTGTCCACCTCCAGCCGCAGCGTTTCGAATCCTGGAACCGCCGACTGCAGGGCCCGCTCGATGCGCCGGAACCACGCCTGTCTGGTGCGGACCGGCGTCGCGTTCATGTCCGCGATCATGGAACTGCCGAATACCCGAGGGCTCGCCCCGCCCGCTTGGGGGTAACGGATCATCTGGGGCACCAAGTGGAAGTAATTGACCTTGGCGAAGTACTCGGCGATGGGCCGGAACTCCTGGTTGGCGGAGATCTGTTCCAGATGCGTCTGGGTGAGCTGATCTGGGTCCCGGTCATCGTTGGCGTCCGGGCGGGACAGCAACTCGCTGCCGTTGCGGGTGACGATCTCGCGAACGACGATGGGGTGGTTGTGCCCGCCCTTCTTCCCCTTGATCGCCAACTCGTAGCGCCATTCGTCTTCCCCGTCGCGCAGATCAACCATGATGGCAAGTTCGCCCTTGTGGTTGTTTCGGGCGAACAGGCAACGTGCCCTTGACAAGCCACCGCGCGCTTCAAGGGCCGCCGCCAAACCACCGCCTTTCCGGGAGATATCGCCCAGGAAGCGGAAGAGATCAAGCAGATTCGACTTACCCGCTGCGTTTGGTCCGACAATCAGCAGGCGATCCGCCACTGCGAAGTCGAGGTTCTTGAAATTGCGCCAGTTGTGGGCAGTGACATGGGTGATCTGCATGGTTCAGTCCTTCCAGTGCACGTATCGTCTCATTGACTGCTCCCGAGTCCTCACGGAACCTTTGCCCGGGAAATAGTAGCTGTGACACGCTGTCTGAAGGGATTTGCTGCGCCACAGCAGCTCGGCCGACCGTTCCATCATGTCGCCCTCCCACTCGGACTCGTCGATCCTTGGCCTTCCTCCTTTGGGCACGGCGCCAAACCGGGTTTGCGGCGCCGGAGAGCCGACAGGTCGATGACCTCCGCTGCTGGAGCATCATGTGGTTCTGGGTCGAGCTGCATCCAGTAGCGCACCAGGCGGGGGCACCGGCCAGCGCATTCCTCTGGTGAGGGGGTTGTGGCCCAGGTTTCGAGGGTTGGCAGCTGGTTGAGCCGGCCTGCTCGCTCTGCGAGCTGGTCGTGTCGAAACCCCTGGTGGTCGTGTCTTGGGAATTGCGGCGGACTCTGGTGGTTTCGAGGTGGACTGCTCCTTCGTCGCAGGCCGGCTCAACCAGCTTCGGGGAGGCTGTGAATGAGCCTCCACTGTTTACGGGACACGCCGCTAGGATGCTCCGGTGCCACGTTCTCGCCACAGCAGTTCGGATGCCGTCTCACTGGCCTGGAGCCCCGACGGCACCAGGATCGCGGCCGCCCCCCAGTCTCGAAGGTGTCCGGGTCTGGGAGGCCACCTCCGGGAAACTGATCCGCGCCCTCCAGGACCCGGGGGTCGAGGCCGTGGGTTGGGGTCCCGGAAGAAACCTCGTGGCCAGCACCACCGGCCGGGCGATCCGCTTCTGGGACACGGAAACCTGGGAGTGTTCCGCGAAGGTCCCGCTCACCGGCTCCCGCACCGCCCCGATGTGATGTCGTCGTCGGTCTTCACACGCCGGCTGCCGCATTCTCTTCCCGAGGGTTTTCACCCGCCTGCCCACGCTGACCGTTCCCGAGCACCCGGTTGCCGCGCACCGCGCGGATCTTCTCAGTTCGTCAAGGTCTGGGCGGTCACGAATCGAGGCGGCACCTCGTCGGCCAACCACACCTTGTCGTTGCCCTTGTAGAAGGGGATACCGGCGGCGTGGGCCGCTGTGGCGTCGATGTGCAGGACGACCGGGCGCGACGCGTGCCGCGACCCCACCGCCCACGCCATCTCGACATCCGTGGACAGGTGCACGAACTGCCGCGACATGGGCAGCAGCCCCTCGCGCATCACGCGTTCCAGGTTGTCCGGGGAGGTGCCGTGGTAGAGCAGGTCGGGCGGGGTGGTGGGGGTTCGTTCGATGCGTTCGGGCAGGGAGTGCCCGTAGATCGCCCGGATCCGGCCGTCGCGGATCTCGTGTCGCTGTTTGCTGGCCGCCGCCAGGGTCTCCTCAATGTCGGCGACTCCCACCGACTCCCAGCCCGGCCTGCTCCGCAGCGCCGCGACGACCTCCCCGAGACCCACCCAACCCTCGGGGTCGAGTTCCAGCCCGTAGCGACCGGGGTCGTGCCGCAGGGCGTGGGAGAGCACGCGGCTGAGTTCGGTGGATGGTTTCTTCATCAATGACTCCCGGGTGGTTCCTCGGCGACGACCCCGTCACCGCGCAGGAAGCATGCCACACCACATCAAAGAGCGCGAGCCCACCTCAGGGCCGCTTTCGCGACGCCGGGGAACCGGCCCTCCGGAATCCCAGCGACCCGTAGAGGCGGTGGGCCGCATCCGAGGTCCCCTCCCCCACCCGCAGGGACAGCTGGGCATCGCCCGCATTCCGGCAGGCGAGCATCGCGCCGGTCATCAGGGCCCTCCCGATTCCCCGGCCGCGGAGTTGCGGATCGACGAACAGGTCGATGACGAAGGGCCCTTCGAGTCCCTCGTCCCAGATGGAACGCTCCACCGTCAGCACGGCCCCTGCGGGCCGGCCACCGGCCTCGGCCACGAGACTGGCCCCGGGACGGAGAACACCGTAGTCGCCCTCGAAGGTAGCGGCGATCTCCGAAATGGCCTCGGCGTGACTCCCGGCCCCGATCCCCGGGGGATAGCTGATCAGGTAGAGCCGGGCCAGCGGTTCGAGATCGTCGGTTCTGATGATCCGCGGCAACGGTTCGGGGAGGGCACGGGCCGGTAGGAGGGACAGATCAGCGGTGAGCAGGTCGGAGGGCATGACGAAATCCATTTCATGACGGGACTGGCCGGGTGGGTTGGTGAACGGTGTCAGAAACGGATCACGCCCACGAGTCTAGGCCAGCATCGGAAGCGGGGCCACCATGCCCTGGCCGCGCTACGGACATCATCCGAATCTGTGCGCACCCAGGGGAAGGACACGATCTGCCGGAACGACCGCGGCAACAGGGTCCCGTTGAAGAAGGTTCCGCGAACGATGACCCTCCACCGCGGCCATCCGGTGGTGGCCCGGGGCGCGCACAACAACCCTGCGCAGTGGCGCCGGATCAGCGTCGATTTCTCTTTGCAGTGGGAGGATTTCATCATGCATCCCGTCGACCCACTGATCCTGGACGAATCACCTGAACGGGCCGGGGCCATCGCCGTCATCGACGCCCCGGGGCTCGTCACGGCCGCCCTGGAACGCAGCGGCGATGTGAGGGTTTGGTGCGACGACCTGCGTGACGCGCAGGCCGTGTCCGAGATCGATCCCGGCCTGCTCGTCTCCCATCCTGGTGAATTGCGCGGGGTGGATCTGGTGTGGGGGCATCTGCCGAAATCCCTGGCCGCTTTGGACGAACACTGCGCCAGCGTCCAGGGCGCCCCGGATGTGATGTTCCTCAGCGGGGCGAGGGTCAAGCACATGAACCGCTCCATGAACCAGGTGCTGGCCCGCCACTTCACGGCCGTCAACGCCAGCCTCGGGCGTTCCAAGTGCCGCGTGCTGCGGGCCTGGGGACCGAACCAGCTCGAAACCGAATGGCCCAAGGCCCGCCGCCATCCGGACCTCGGTCTGGTCCTCGTCGCGCACGGCGCCACCTTCAACGGCAACCGGATCGACGACGGCACCCGGCTCCTCCTGGATCACCTGGATCCCGGGGAAGGAACCGCGCTGGACCTGGGGTGCGGCAACGGGGTGATCGCCGCGGTCCTGGCCCGTCGAGGACTCGAGACAACCGCGATCGACGTCTCCTGGTCGGCGGTGGCTGCCACCCGCGCCACCGCTCAGGCCAATGGTCTCGACATCGAAGTCCGCTGGACCGACGGCCTGTCCGGTTTCCCCGACCACAGCTTCGACGTGATCGCCACCAATCCCCCGTTCCACCGGGGGCACGCCAAGGAGTCGGCACCCACCCTGCGGATGTTCGACGAGGCCGCCCGGGTGCTGCGTCCCGGCGGGCAGCTCTGGTGCGTGTTCAACTCCCATCTGCCGTGGCGCAGAGAGCTCGCCACCCGGATTGGTCGGACCAGGGTCGTAGCCCAGGACCGGAACTATCAACTGACGTTTACAAACCTGTGACCTGCCCACAGGAAGCGCGCACACAACACACAGGTAACGCACAGATTCCCGGAGTTCTCTATTTCCTGTAGCCAACGAAGCGAACAGGAGAGCCTCATGACGAACCAGGAGAACAACCACCCGGCCCACAACACCCAGGAGGGTCTGCCCGGGAATCCCTTCCGGAACGCAGCCGGCTCCCAACAGCCCGCTTCGCAGCCCGGCCAAGCCAATCCCCAAGCCGACCAGACCAGCCCCCAAACCGGTCAGGCGGCCTCCGGGCCCGAGCAGCCCGGCCAGGGCACCCCCACCTTCCAGCCCGCGGGAGCCCCCATGTACCAAGGTCCTCAAGGACCCCAAGCCGTTCAAGGCCCCCACATGATCCAGAACCCCCAGGCGAGCCAAGGACCTGCCCCCGCCGCACCCCAACTCCCCTCCGGCGCGAACCAAGCGGCAGGGCCCTACTCCAACTCGGCCCCGGCACAGGCGCAGACCGCAACCGCGACGAAGAAACCCCGGAAGACCCGGAAGACCTTGGCGGCCTTCGTCGCCGTCGCCCTGCTGTCGGCCGGGGTGGGTGGGGGCAGCGCGATCGCCGCGAACCACTACCTGAACAGCAGCTCCAGCGGCTTTTCGACGGCCACCACCACCCAGGTGACGCAGGCCTCCGCGAACAGCCCCGACTGGACCGCGACGGCGGCCGCCATCAAGGACGCCGTGGTGGCGATCAAGGTCGAGGGCAGCAACAAACAAGGACAGGGTTCCGGTGTGATCATCGACGCCAAGGGCCACATCGTGACCAACAACCACGTGGTCTCCGGCGCGGGGCAGGGCGCCAAGCTCAGCGTCACCATCGGCGACAAGACCTACTCGGCCAAGGTCGTCGGCACCGATCCCTCCACCGACCTGGCCGTGCTGAAACTCGAGAACCCGCCGTCGAACCTGACGGTCGCGTCCTGGGGGGATTCCTCCAAGCTCAAGGTGGGGCAACCGGTGATGGCGGTCGGCAACCCGCTGGGGTTGTCCGACACGGTGACCACCGGCATCGTCTCCGCCCTGAACCGGCCCGTCACGACCCAAGCGGTCAACGACAACAGCGTCGACGACACCAATTTCAACAGCCAACGGGACAGCGACGTGGTGGTCACCTCCGCAATCCAGACCAACGCCGCCATCAACCCCGGCAACTCCGGTGGTGCGCTGGTGGATTCGTCCGGTGCGCTGGTGGGCATCACATCCTCCATCGCGTCGTTGGCCTCCAACGGTTCGTCCTCCGGCCAGTCCGGCAACATCGGGATCGGTTTCGCGATCCCGTCGGCCCAGGTCAAGTCCGTGGTGGAGCAACTCATCGCCAACGGCACCGTCAAGCACCCGCAACTGGGAATCCGGGCCAGCAACGGCACCTCCGGCACCCAGCTCGGCGCCAAGGTGGAGGACGTCACCCAGGGTTCTGCAGCCGCACAAGCTGGGCTGCAGAAGGGTGATCTCATCACAGCGATCGACGGCACCCCTGTGGTCGGTTCCGAATCCCTCGTGGCGCAGGTGCGCAGCTACGAGGTGGGGAAGGAGGTGACCCTGAAGGTACTCCGAGGCAGCGAAACCCTTGAACTGAAAGTGACCCTTGGAACTGCGAACTGAGAGGTCTTCCGACAATCGCTGCCGAGCCGGCGCCGTGGTCTCCCGCCCCACTCCGGGAGGCCACGGCGCCGGCCAGTATTTCCCGGTGACGTGACCGACGCATCCGCGGCATGGCCTAGGCCCGTCGCATGACTACCGCGCTGGGACACCTTGTCGTGGAGGGGCTGGGATCGATTCGACACGTCGAACTGGACCTGAGCACCGACGTCACGGTGCTCATCGGGGCCTACGGATCGGGCAAGTCGAATCTCGTCAGCGCCCTGGAGTTGGTGTCGCGCATCTGGGATGACTCCTTCCAGGAGTACCTGCGCCGCCGCGGGGGCGTGGACAATCTCCTCTTCGAGGGTGAACAGACCAGGGCGGATCGCATTCTCATCACCCTCATGTCCGGGTTCGATGAGCGGGACACCCGGAATGGTTACCGGGTGGCGCTCCGCCCCGACGAGGTGACCGGTTCGGGTCTGGCGGAGCTGCACGAATGGTTGCTCTTCCAGGCGGGACACGAGCGGCACCGCCCTTACGAGAAGAACCTGGGTTTCGGTTCCCGGAGCCGGGTTCGTGACATCACCGAGTCGGAGGATTCCGGGAAACTGCCGAACTTCGCCAGGTACGTGCGTCCCATCCTGGAGGGTTGTCGCGTTTTCCACTTCGACGACGTCTCCGGTCACGCGCCCGTGAAGGGATGGTCGACGGTCGGCGACGACCTGGCCCTGCGTTCCGATGCGGAGAACATCGCCGCCTACCTCCACAGGGTCAGCCGGGAACACCCCGGACACTACAAGCGGATCGTGGCTGCCATCCGGCGCGTCACGCCTTTCTTCGACGATTTCGTTCTCAGACCCGATCCCTCGGAACGAATCCGGCTGCGTTGGAAGCAGCGGGGCTTGGACCGCACCTTCCTGGCACGTGAGGCCAGCGATGGCACGCTGCGTTTCATCTGCCTGGCCGCCTTGTTGCTGGGGCCGGACCTTCCCGCGACGGTGGTCCTGGACGAGCCCGAGCTCGGGCTTCACCCGGCAGCGATCGACCTGCTCGCGGAGATGGCCCGCGTCGCGGGACGCAACGGCCACAGGGTCCTCCTGGCCACCCAGTCGGTGCCGCTGGTGTCCCACCCACTTCGACCTGGGCGAGATCGTCGTCCTCGACAGGGTCGACGGCGCCACGGAGGCCTCGCGTCCCGACGAGGCGTTCCTCGCGGCTTTCCTGGAGAACTACTCCACGGGCAACCTGTGGGAGATGAATCTCCTCGGGGGACGCCCCGCGAAAGAGGGGTGAATTCTGTGAAACAGGTCTTCATTCTCGTCGAGGGCCAGACGGAGGAGGTCATCGTCAATGACGTGCTCGTCCCGCCTGCCCGGGCCCGCGGTTTCGTACTCACGCCTACCGTGGTCATCACCTCGGCCACTCCCACCGGCACTCATCGCGGAGGCGGGGGTTGGAGGCAATACGACATCACCCGGGCCGGCGGGCCCGAACAGGTTGACCACGGCCCTGCCACCTCGCCATCGAAGCGGCTCGGGAAGGTGGACCCGAACTACATCAAGACCGTCACCGGCCCTTTGCTGATCGCCGAAGCGGGGCTCGGCGCGATCCTGAACCGCTGCCCTACGTTCGCTGCCTGGTGGCAGGATCTGCTGTCCTGACCCTGAAAACCGGTTGAGCCGGGTCGCGATCACCCCTCTCCGAAGATGGTTGAGCCGGGGAGCGAGGACGAGCGACCCGAGTCGAAACCACCCCTTTGAAGTTGGTTGGGCCAGCTCGTGAGCGAAGCGAACGGCTTAGTCAAAACCACTACCGGCACCCAACGGGTAGAACCCGACCCCAAGTCCCCGGACACCCTCACCACGGTTTCGACACGCCCTACTCGCTGACGCTCGCAGGCCGGCTCAACCGGCTTGGGAATGAGGTGGTCTCGACGTACCTCGCTCGCCGACGCTCGTGAGGCTCGGTTCAACCGTCTTCGGGGCGAAACGGCCCGTCGCGCTTTGATTCGGATACCCTCGACGCCATGCGCGCCCGCCTGATCGCCCTGAACCCGGAGCCCGTCGACCTGCCCTTCGACGCTACCTGGCAGCCGCGGCCCTTCGGTCACGTTGCCCGCGCCGTCGTCGAGACCGACGATCCGGAACAGCTGCGCCTACGACTCCTGGAGGTCGCCTCGGGCGGGGTGGTCGCGGGTCCCCTCGCCGAGCAGCCGGCGCGTCTGGTGATGATGGACGTGGACTCCACCTTGACCACGACGGAGGCCATCGACCTGCTGGCGGAGCACGCCGGCACCGGGGAGCTCGTCGCCTCGATCACGGAACGGGCGATGCGTGGTGAGTTGGATTTCGCGGAGTCGCTGCGGGAGCGGGTCGCGACGCTGCAGGGCCTGCCGGTCCGGGTCTTCGACGAGGTCCTGCCCCGCATCACCTTGTCGCCGGGAGCGCGGGAGCTCGTCGCCGCCCTCCACGAGGCCGGGGTACTGGTGGGGGTCACCTCGGGTGGGTTCACCGCGCTCGTGGCTCCCCTGGCCGAGGAGCTGGGCCTTGATTTCTTCAACGCCAACGAGCTGGAGATCCGTGACAGGGCGCTCACGGGCCGGGTGATCGGAACGGTGGTGGATCGCGACCAGAAAGCCCGCGACCTCACCCGGTTCGCCGCGACGTCGCAGGTGCCATTGGAGCACGCGGTGGCGGTGGGCGACGGCGCCAACGACCTGGGCATGCTCGCCGCGGCCGGGCTCGGTGTGGCCTACCGGGCGAAACCCGTGACCGCCGCTCGGGCCGATGCGGTGATCAACTTCCCCCGGCTCGACGCGGTGACGGCCCTGGCCCTGCCCTGAGGAGCCCCGCGGGCAAGGCGGCACCTGGCTGGGCCACCATCCGGCAAAGCCGATACGCTTGCCTTGCATCCAAGTGCAGGTTTTCCAAGGAGGGAATATGTCAGGTCGGATTCACAACGAGGGTTTCCGCTCCAAGTTGATGTCCGCTGAGGACGCAGCCGCTCTGGTCGAGAACGGCTGGAACATCGGTTTCTCGGGCTTCACCGGTGCCGGGTACCCCAAGGAGTTCCCCAAGGCCCTCGCCGCGCGCATCGAAGCCGCGCACGAGAAGGGTGAGGAATTCCGCATCGGCATGTGGACCGGGGCCTCGACCGCACCTGAGCTCGACGGGGCGCTGGCCCGCACGGGGGGCGTCGCGTTCCGTGCGCCCTACCAGTCCGATCCCGAGATGCGCACCGCGATCAACAAGGGCATCACCAACTACTGCGACATCCATCTCTCGCACATGGGGCTGCAGGTGTCGCAGGGCTTCCTGGGCCCGCTGCACCTCGCCGTCGTCGAGGCCACCGCGATCACCGAGGACGGCGACATCGTGCCCTCCTCCTCGGTCGGCCTGAACCGCACCTATCTCGAACAGGCCGACAAGGTCATCATCGAGGTCAACTCGTGGCAGTCCGAGGACCTGTTCGGCATGCACGACGTCTACTACCCCATCGGTGTCCTGCCCCCGAACCGTGGCGCGCTTCCCATCACCAGCACGGGCGACCGGATCGGCGACAAGGTGCTCAAGGTGGACGCCGACAAGGTGGTGGCGGTCGTCGAGACCAACGCCGCGGACCGCAACACCCCGTTCAAGCCCCTCGACGACGATTCCCGGGCGATCGCGGGCTACCTCCTGGACTTCCTGACCAACGAGGTCAAGCACGGCCGGCTGCCCGAGAACCTGCTGCCGTTGCAGTCGGGTGTGGGCAACATCGCCAACGCGGTGCTCGCGGGTCTGTTGGAGGGTCCGTTCGAGAACCTCACCTCCTACACCGAGGTGATCCAGGACGGCATGGTCGACCTGATCGACGCCGGTAAGGTCACCGTCGCCTCCGGTACCGCGTTCTCGTTGTCCCCGGAGGCCGCGGAGCGGATGAACGAGAAGGCCAGGTTCTACCGCGACCACATCATCCTGCGTCCCATGGATGTCTCCAACCATCCCGAGGTGATCCGCCGCATGGGTGTCATCGCCTGCAACGGCATGATCGAGGCCGACATCTACGGCAACGTGAACTCCACCCATGTCATGGGTTCGCGCATGATGAACGGCATCGGTGGTTCCGGTGACTTCACCCGCAACGGCTACTTCTCCTCGTTCGTGACCCCGTCGACGGCGAAGGGTGGCGCGATCTCCGCGATCGTCCCGATGGTCAGCCACGTCGACCACACCGAACACGACGTGGACGTCATCATCACCGAGCAGGGACTCGCGGACTTGCGTGGCCTGGCCCCGCGCCAGCGCGCCCAGGCGATCATCGAGAACTGCGCCCACCCGGACTTCAAGGAACCGCTGCGCGAGTACGTGAAACTGGCGGCGACGAAGGCCAACGGCCAGCAGACCCCGCACGACCTGGCGACGGCCCTCAACTGGCACGTGCGTTTCCTGGAGACCGGCTCCATGAAGTGACACCCGGGTCCTGAACACCTGCGGATCCCCCGGCCCCTGAACGGGCCGGGGGATTTTCACATCCGCGCACAGTCATCGAGGTCGATCACCAGCCTTTTCAGGAAAGCGCCTGAATCATTCCTTTCCGAATCCGAAGCACTCGGCCAGCCCGGCGGCGTATGCGAGCCACTCGTCCCGGTCGTCGGGGTGGCAGTCGGCGTAGTAGAGGGCGACGTAGTAGGACATGCGTCCCAGCTCTTTGTTTTCTGGTTGTATCGCCAGCGCGTCGCGAAGGCTGATGGCTGCTTCTCGCCACAGGGGGATCCGCTCGGGGTCCTCGGTGGGCAGCAACTGGGCCAGTCGCGCTGCCGAAACTGCCAGATCCCACAAGACCTGAAGATTCCCGGGCAGTTGCGTGACGAGTTCCCGACCGATATCAAGAGACTCCTCATAAAGCCTCAAAGCTTGTCCGGGATCACTGTACTTCAGCATGCCCGCAACATTATTCAAAGCAACCGTGAGGTCCCGACGAGCTTGGAAATCACCCGACAGCTGCGCGGCCAAGTCCCGCCTGATATCAAGAGACTCCCTGTAAAGCCTCAAAGCCTGTCCGGGATCACTGTACTTCAGCATACCCGCAACATTGTCCAAGGAAACGGTGAGGTCCCGACGAGCCTGGAGATCCTCAGGCCAGATTTCGGCCAAGTGACGTGTGATGGCGAGAGACTTCTGGTAGCTCTCTCGAGCTTGTATGGGGTCGGTGTTACGGAGGGTGTCGCCCAGCAGTGAATGAGCGAGGAAACCGGTTCGGGTGCTGGTGCCTGCTAGGTGGGTGGTCAGGTTTTGCAGCATGATGGCAATGCGGGTGTCGGTGACATATCTCAACGCAACCTGGTTGAAATCTGGAACCTGTTCGAGAAGTTCCGGTTTGCGGGTCAGGACGTTGGGTAGGGCATCGATAACTGAGTCTATCTCCCACAGCTCCGGGGTCTTCGTGAAGTCGGTTCCAAGTTCTTGGGCTGTGTGGGTGATGAAGGCGTCCACCAAGCCGATTTCTGGTAGTTCTTGATTTTTGAGGTGGTGTGCGATGAGGCGGTGCATGCGGCCTGTTGCTCCGGGGTGGCGTCCTTCGGTGATCAGGTCGCGGCCTTCCAGGGTGCGGCGGATCCGAGTCCAGCGTCCCTTCAGGAACTGCGGTGTCGGCTCAAACACCTCCGGATTGATCCGTTTGGTCAGTTCCTCCAGCCAGGGCCAGGGAATGGTGTCGGGTGGCATGGCGGCGGCCAGTCGAAGAACCTGCAAGGAGCCGGGGAAAGTGCGTTCCAGATCAGTCAGGGACTGGTCGAGGATCACCGACAACAACTTCTCGCGATGCTCAATCCGTGTCTTGCTGTCGTCGTCCAGCATGGCGTCGCTGGCGGTCAGGTTCTGGGACCGCAGATGATCCAGATAGTCGCGGACCGTGTCCTCCGGGTGGGTGGACAGATACACCCCGGCCTGCTCGACCGCCAGGGTGAAGCCGTCGAGCAGTTCCGCCAACTCCTCGGCAGCTGCCCGGTCATCCTCGCTCCGAAAATCGGCACGATGCTCCCCGCTACTGCTGGGTTGGAAGGCCTGCAGCAAGGAAACGGATTCCCTGATGCTCAACCCTTGGAGGTGGATCTGTTCCAGACGACTGGAGCCGGCGAAGTCCTCCGTGCCGAGGCGGGTGGTGACCGCCACATGCATATCACTGTCCTGCGGTAACACACCCACCTGGGGATCGGTCAGCAGCGCCGGTTCGGACACGTTGTCGAGGATCAGCAACACATGCCCGTCAGCGGCGCGGCGCCGCAACTCCATCAGCACGTGTCTGCCTGTGAGTTCCGGATTGCCCTGGACCTCCTCGGGAAGTTGAAAGCCTGGTAGGTCCGGGGCGAGTCGGGCCAGCAGTGGCAGCATCTCCCGTGCCCCTTCCGCGGGGATCTGCCAGATGCCTCCCGCGTAGTGGCCCCGGTGCCGGTTTCCGTAGTGCCGGACCAGTTCGGTTTTACCGATACCCCCCAAACCCCGCACCGCAGTGACCACACCGATGGTCGACGACGACGCCAACACCTCACCGAGCCGGGAGAGTTCTTGGTGGCGGCCCACGAACCGGGACGTACCGCGCGCCAGATTCCCAACACCACCTTCTCAACGGCGACGGTTCTGTCTCTGCTGATACAGGTCATCACCCAGGGCCCGGATCCGGGCCTCCGCGCCCTCCAGGGTTGGGGCGGCATCACGGGTGAACACATCTAAGGTCTTGACCCTGCATCTCCGTCACCCGGGCATGCCAGTCCCGATGCTCCTGATCGGGCTGGTCCTGTTCGGATGTGTCCTCCAGCAGCACCGGCACCAACCCTTCCCCGGTATCCGGGCCCGTCGGTTTGACCTCGTACTCCTGGAACTCCCACAAACAGAAATCGCTCTCGAAATAGGGTTTGGACACACACGCCATGAGCACCTCGGCCTCGCGAACCGCCCACGCCAACTGGGTCCGCCACTCCTCCCGAGTCCTCAGATCATGACGATCAAAGAACACCTCGAATCCGTCATCAAGAACCTGCCGGGCCTCCCGGCGCAGCGCCTCCACCAACTGCTCCACCCACCCCACGGCATCATCCCGGCGGGAATAACTCACAAACACCGAATACCTGGGGTGCCCAGAAAGGGTGGGGTTCTCCGGATCCGTTGGCGGTATCGACACGACATCCTCCTGAGAATCGCTGAACAACCTTTACGAACCCTATTGACGGACAGAACCGCCGACGGCCCCGGACAGGTCAGCCCCACCCGCGGGTCGGGACCTTCTACCAGGCGCCAGAAATGGTTTCGACACAGCCGTTCGCTGACGCTCACGTGCTGGCTCAACCAGCTTTGTCCTATCCGAAGTTGGTTGAACCGACCAGCAAGCGCCAGCAAGCCGGTCGAGTCGAAACCACCGTGCACACATCCGAGAACTCGCGATCGGGCCTGTTATTCGACTGCAGGATGGTTTCGACACAGGCCGCTCCTTCGTCGCGACCCGGCTCAACCAGCTTTGTCCTGTCCGAAGTTGGTTGAGCCGACCAGCGAGCGCCAGCGAGCCAGTCGAGTCGAAACCACCGTGCACACATCCGAGAACTCGCGATCGGGCCTGTTGTTCAGCTGCCGGATGGTTTCGACACGGGCCGCTCGTCCCTCGCGACCCGGCTCAACCAGCTTCCGGGACGATGGGGTCAGGTTCCCAGCTGGTAGGTGCGGTGCCGTTGCCAGCGACCGGTTCCGGGCGGCGGGCCGCTCCACAATTCGACGGTGGTGCAGACCTGGCGGATCGGTAGTTTGCTGAGCACCTCGGCCTCCGCCGCCTTCAGCTCGGAAAGGGGCGCGCGTTTGCCGATGGTGACGTGCGGGACGGCCCGTTCGGGAACGGCACCGAAGGCGGGGTATTCGGGGAAGACCTCACGGATCCGGGTGACGAGGTTCGTCAGCACCGCCGCCTCGCTGGGCACGAGGTACACCGAATCCGTGCCGAACCAGCCGGTGCTGGTGAAATCGATGTGGAACCGCCCGAAGTCACGCAGCACGTCGATCAGGGCGTCGTCGTCGTCCATCGACAAGTTGGTGGTGAACGGGTACAGCAGGTTGAGATGCGCCGAGACCCCGTCGGCGGCCGACGGGTCGAGATGCTCACGCAGGGTCTGCAACACCGGTTCCGTGTCCGAGCATTTCAGCATCAGCGCTGATTGCCGGCGCACCAGATAAGGCTTACGGACGGCTTGCATGAGGACATCTTATGTTTTTCACAGCATTTACGCGGCATTGGGCGGAGGCGAGTCGCGATGCGGGCGGCTCCCGGCGATCCGCGGGTTCGTGGAAGACTTGGGGCCCGTGAACATCCGGGAGTACTGCAACCAGTTGAACACCGAACTCGTGGCCCTGCGCCGCGAACTCCACCAGATCCCCGAGGTGGGTCTCCATCTGCCGCTGACCCAGGCCAGGATCCTGAAAGCCCTCGAAGGGTTGCCGTTGGAGATCACGCTGGGCAGGTCGCTGAGCAGCGTCGTCGCGGTGCTGCGCGGCACCGCCCCGGGCGGGGGCGAACGCCCCGTGGTGCTGCTGCGCGGCGACATGGACGCGCTGCCCGTGAAGGAACTGTCGGGCGAACCCTTCGCCTCGACGAACGGGAACATGCACGCTTGTGGCCACGACCTGCACATGTCGCTGCTGGTGGGGGCGGTCAAGGCCCTCGTCGCGCACCGCGACGAACTGGCCGGGGACGTGATCTTCCAGTTCCAACCGGGCGAGGAGAGCGTCAACGGCTGCCTCCACATGCTGAACGAGGGTCTCCTCGACGTCGCGGGCCGGCGCCCCGAGGCCGCCTGGGCCATTCACGTGTGGGCGGGTCTCGATCCCCTCGGCACCTTCTCCACCAAACCCGGCCCGGTGATGGCCAGCACCGATGAGATCAAGGTGCGGGTGATCGGGCGTGGCGGGCACGGCTCTGCCCCGCACCTGGCTGCCGACCCGGTTCCCGCGATGGCGGAGATGATCACCGCCACCCACGCCATGGTGACCAGGCGGTTCAGCGTCTTCGATCCGGTGGTTGTCAGCGTCGGCCGGGTCCAGGCCGGTACCGTCGCGAACGTGATCCCGGAGGAGGCCTTCTTCGACGCCACGATGCGCACCTTCTCCGATGCCTCCCGGACGCGCCTGAAGCAGCTGTGGCCGGAGCTGCTGGAGGGCATCGCCCGCGCCCACGGCGTCGGGGTGGAAATCGAGGTGGTGGAGCAGTACCCCGTCACCGTCAACGACGACGCCGCCGCCGATCACGTCGCCGACGTGGCCCAGGAGCTGTTCGGCGAACACCGGCACGTCCGCTGGAGCGAACCCCTGGCCGCGGCCGAGGACTTCTCCCGCATCCTGGAGACCGCACCCGGCTGCTTCATCGGGTTGTCGGCCTGCCTGCCGGAGCTGGATCCGGCCACGGCCCCGATGAACCACTCCGCCTACTGCCGGTTCGACGACTCGGTGGTCGCCGACGGCGCCGCCCTGCTGGCCGAACTGGCCCACAGGCACCTCGCGCCCTCCGCCCAGTAGTCTGGTCGGTGATGACCACCCAGCCGACACCTCCCACGCCCATCCCGTATCCCCCGGCGGCCCCCGCCCCCCAGGGCGCTGCGACACCCCGCCGAC
>ERZ773003.632-NODE-632-length-24961-cov-5.872842_pt1 | contig 24961 bp, 20 predicted proteins | sample MGYA00580668_ERZ773003 | MGnify/ENA primary metagenome ERZ773003 (study PRJEB29015, sample SAMEA2738002) | human oral metagenome | biome: human oral; feature: human-associated habitat; material: dental | place: China | collected 2126 ... | reverse complement strand
TGGGGATATCTTTTTCTTAAAAAAACTAGGAGAATATACAATACACCCAAAATAATTTTTTTAAAATTTTTTATTGAAAAAGGAATAAATATTAGGTATAATAATACTATAATAATTTAAATATAAGGAGGATATGAACAAAAATTAAAGTTCATAAAGAATATGGAGGATTTAGAAAAAACTAGGAAAATAATAAAAACAACATTTTTTGTGGCAGTAGTCGTGATTACAGTACTTCTTGTATTTCCACATGATATGCAGCCTCATGAATGGGAAATTTATGCAAGCAGCTATTTTGTGACTACTCTTGGTCTTACGGTTATTGGTGCGGCTATTGGAATATTATTTGGAATGCTTTTAGCATTTTTCAAATTTCAGAAAACAGGTAATGAAGTTTTTAATATGATAAAGGATGCAGTTATTGATGAATATGTTGATATAATGCGTGGAACACCAATGATGTTACAATTATTGACACTTTCTTTTGTAATAGTAGTTTTTAATAATTATTGGGTAGCTGCAATTGCTCTTGGACTTAATAGTGCAGCTTATGTTGAAGAAACAATCCGTTCAGGAATTGAAAGTATTGATAGGGGGCAAATGGAAGCTGCAAGAGCTACAGGGATGCCTTATAGGATGGCAATGAATGAAATTATAATGCCACAAGCTGTAAAAAATATTTTACCTGCTCTTGTAAATGAATTTATAAATTTATTTAAGGAAACTTCTATTGTGGGATATATTAGCGTTATGGATGTTACAATGAATAGTAAAAGTTTACAGGCTGCTTATTATAGTATAAAACCTATATTATTTACAGGTGTAGTTTATTATATAAGCGTAAAATTATTCTCGTTTATTGGGAAACGATTGGAGATGAAGTTAAAGGAAAATGATTAGTTTTAATAAAAAATGCAGAGAGTCAGAAGGAATTGAAGGAATTGGCAACGATGTAAGAGATAAGGAAATGATTAGAATAAAGAATTTAAAGAAAAAATATGGAAATTTGGAAGTTCTGAAGGGAATTAGCACAGAAGTAAAAGAAGGAGAAGTAATTTCTATTATTGGACCATCTGGAAGTGGAAAATCGACTTTTTTACGTTGTATAAATAGACTTGAAGAGCCAACTTCTGGAGAGATTAGAATAGATGGTAAAAACATTCTGGAACGTAGAGTAGATATAAATAAAATTCGTGAAGAAGTGGGAATGGTATTTCAGCATTTTAACTTGTATCCACATAAAACAGTTTTGGAAAATATTACTTTAGGTCCAATTAGGCTAAAAAAAATATCAAAGCCAGAAGCTGAAAAATTAGCAATGGAATTACTTGAAAAAGTAGGACTTGCTGATAAAAGAAATGTCTATCCAAATAAATTGTCTGGTGGTCAAAAGCAAAGGGTGGCAATAGCAAGAGCCTTGGCTATGAATCCAAAAATAATCTTGTTTGATGAGCCAACTTCAGCACTTGATCCTGAAATGATAGGAGAAGTTTTGGAAGTTATGAGAGAACTTGCACATGCAGGGATGACAATGATAGTGGTAACACACGAAATGGGATTTGCAAAAAATGTGGCTAATAGAGTGTTTTTTATGGATGGAGGATATATTCTGGAAGATGCAAAACCTGCTGATTTATTTGAAAATCCAAAAACTGAAAGGGCAAAGGAATTTTTAGACAAAGTGTTAAATCATTAAATAAAAATTGTAATAGTAATTTTACAATAGAAAGGTAGTGTAGCATGAAAAAAGTATTAATAGTGATCACAATGATAGTTTTTGGAATTTTGTCTTGTGGCAATAAAAATAATGCTGATAACAAGGGAGTAAAAAAACTTGTAGTGGGAACTGATGGAGTATTTCCTCCGTTTGGATATATTGAAAAGGGAGAGCTTGTTGGATTTGATATTGATTTGATAAAACAAATCGGGAAGGATTTGGGATATGAAATTGAAATGAAGGTTCAGCCGTTTGATGCTCTTATTCCGTCATTAAAGGCAGGAAAATTAGATGCGATTATCTCTGGAATGAGTGCAACTGAAGAACGTAAAAGATCAGTTGATTTCACAGATGAATATTACAAGTCAACACAAATGTTTCTTAAAAAGAAGGGAAATAACCAACTCACTTCAAAGGAAAGTCTGGCTGGTAAAAAAATTGGAGTTCAGTTAGGAACAATTCAAGAGCTGGAAGCTAGAAAAATAAAAAATGCAAATGTTGTAACAAATGATGCAACTGTTAATTTGATATTAGATTTGAAAAATGGGAAAACTGATGCGGTAATTTTGGAAAATATTGTTGCGAAGGAATTTATCAAAAAAAATCCTGATATAGAAGTTTTTTATGAAGAAAAATTACCTTACGGTATGGCGATTGCTTTTAATAAAGGAAAAAATCCAGAAATTATCAAAAAAATAAATGAAGACTTGAAAAAATTAAAAGAAAATGGGAAATATAATGAGTTAATAAAGAAATATGGTTTGGAAACAGGAAAAAAATAAAAAATTAAAGAAAGCGAGGAAAAAATATGAAAAAAATATTTTTAGTATTGACATTGCTAATTTTTGGAGTTATGTCATGTGGAAAAAAAGATAATGGAGATAAAAAATTAAGAGTTGGATTAAATGCGATTTTTGCCCCGTTTGAATATGTTGAAAATGGTAAAATAACAGGATTTGATGTTGACATGATTAATGAAATCGGGAAAAATCTTGGATATAAAATTGAAATTATAGATCAGTCGTTTGATGGGCTTATTCCGTCATTAAAGGCTGGAAAAATTGATATTATTGTTTCTGGAATGAGTTCTACTGAACAAAGAAGAAAATCAGTTGATTTTACAGATGACTATTTTATTTCTAAAGAAACTTATTTGAGAAGAAAAGGTAATAATTCGGTTACTCCAAATAGCTTAAGCGGTAAAAAGATTGGAGTGCAATTGGGGACAATTCAAGAAATTGAAGCTAGAGCTATTAAAGGGGCTACAGTTGTACCGAATGAAAGTACTGTAAATATAATTTTAGATTTAAAGGCAGGAAAAATTGATGCAATTATTTTGGAAAAGGCAGTTGCTACTGAATATATGAAAAAAAATCCAGAAATGGAAATTTTTGATGAAAAACCTGCTTCAATTGGAATGGCAATGGCTATTGACAAAGGAAAAAATCCAGAATTGATAAAACAAATAAATGCTGAATTGAAAAAAATGAGAGAAAATGGTAAATATGATGAATTAATCAAAAAATATGATTTAGAAAACAGTCAAAAATAAAAATTTAGACTAAATTTTATTAATACTGGTCTCCATTTGAAAACTAAAAATTATATTTTGTTTATTCAGTAGTAAAGAATTTTGATTATTACTGAATAAAATTATGATAATCTAATATTTAAATGGAGGAAGCTGTATTAATGAAAAAATAATTGTGTAGAAGGAGGAAGAATAAATTATGAAAAAACCAACATTAGTTGCAGTTTCTTCAATGGTGGCAATGACAGTACCTCTAGCTTCTGAAAAAATAACTACTTCTGAAATGCGAAAAGATATAATACGTCCAAATATGGCGGATATACAGCAAGATATAAAAGATGTTCCTACGTTAGATACACCAAATCCTGAAAGATCATCCTCAAAAATTAATTCATCTGAAGATAATCCTGATTTAATAACAGTTATATTAAAGGAAGATGGTAGTGGAACAAAAATTGTTAATAATGATAAGGCTTCATCTTCTCAAAATTCTGAAACAATACAGTCACAATCTGAAAAAGAAGATTCGTCAATAATTTCACAGCCTGAAGTTTTTGAAATTCAAAAGAAACCTATAAATAATCCTGAAAAAGTGCAAATGTCAAAATCAGAAATTATTTCTTTAAGTTCAGATGAGTTAAATTTTCATAAAAACAGTACTGATTTGAAAAAAGAGGCTTACCCTGTATTAAATGATGTAAAAGATTATATTGAAAAAAATGATTTTCTTGTATCAATTATTGGATATACTGATACAAGCGGTATGGCTTCGTATAATAAACGATTGTCGCTTAGAAGAGCTGAAATAGTTAGTTCAAAATTAATAGAATTAGGACTTTCAAAGGATAGAATAGTTGGAATAATAGGACGTGGAGAAAACAATCCAGCTAAAAGTAATGAAACAAGTGAAGGAAGAGGAAGTAATCGTCGAGTTGAATTTAGATTTGTAAAAAAAGGACAAGTGTAAAAACTGTCCTTCTTTTTTTTCTTTTATACTTTTTCAAATTCATTTTGTCATCTTATTTTTTTAATAATTTTTTATTGTTAGATTTTTTGTTGCTGGAAGTATCTCCATCTCCAAAAATATCTCTAAAAAATCCAACTTCCAGCTCTTTTGAAAATACATTTTTTAAAATAATCATTACTATAGGCCCAATTAAAAATCCAATTACTCCAAAAATCTTAAATCCTGAATACATTGAAATTAAAGTAATTAAAGGATGAACTCCTAAATTTTGACTTACTAATTTTGGTTCCATCATTTGTCTTACTGATAGGACAAATAGATAAATTATTATTAGTGCAATTCCTAGTTTTATATCTGACAATGCAAATGAAATGACTGCCCAGGGAATTAAAATTGTTCCTGCTCCTAAAATTGGTAATGCATCAATTAAACAGATAATTATGGACATTAGTAGGGGATAAGGCACATTTAATCCTAAAAATGACAATAAATTTAGGCATATTAGAAGTTCAAAGAAACAAATTGTCATTAAAATAATTTGTGCCTTAATGTAGGAACCAAGAACTGTAAACATATCTGTTTTTATATTGAAAACTTTATCTAGCCAAGATTTTGGAAACTGATGCTCTAAAAAAACTACGATTTCATCTTTGTCAAGGCTAATAAAAAAAGTTGCTAAAATTGTAATACAGATATATAAAATAACAGTAGGGATTGATGTAATAAAATTGATTAAACCTTTTATAAAAATTCCGAGCTTTGCAGAACCTGTGGAAATAAAAGCATTTATCGTATCATTTACTTGCTTTGTAAAGCCTGATGGGAAATTTCCCAAATAGGCATAAACTTTTCCCATGCCGTCAGTCCAAAGTTTTTGCATCATTTCACTGTAGCTGTTAAGATTTTGAGATAATTTATAAATTTCACTTATTAGTTTTAGCGATCCCCAGCCAATAATTCCAAAAAATATAAGTAAAAATGATACGATTGAAATTATCGTTGAAAGTTTTTTTGAAAGTTTCAGCTTATTTTGTAAAAATCGTGTAAATGGCCGTGTTAATATTGAAAAAAATAGCGCTATTGTAAATGGAAATAAAAATATCCCCAATTTAAATGCTAAAAATACGACTATTAAAATTAAGGCAATATACACGATAAAATACAGTTTTTTAAAGTCAAAATTTTTGTAACTTGCCATATTGTGATTCTCCTTTTTTATTTTAATATAAAGCATAAAAAATTAATTTAAAACAGAACTTAAAACTATAATATGTTTGATTTATAAAAAAAACAAGATTTTTCAATAATTAATTTCAGATTATAATTATATTTTATAAAAAGTAAGATTTTTGCTTATTTTAAAATGAAATTTTAATATTAGTTTTAAATAGTTCAATATAAAAATAATTTGGGTATATTATATAATAAATATGATAAATTGTAAATCTATAATTTTTTAATTTTTATATTTATGGTAGAATAAATTTAAGAACTGCTATTCAGACTTTAGGCGGATTTATAAAGAATTGGCATATATATTGAATTGTAGCTTAATTTATGATAAGATATTAGATATAGATTACAGAATTGTGAGGAGGAAATATGTATAAAGTTTTAGTTGGTGAATATATTGATGATGAAGCGGTTGCTAGGCTGCAAAAGGCTAGAGATGTAAAAGTTGATGTGAAAGTGGGAATTTCACGGGAAGAAATTTTGGAAATAATTCATGAATATGATGCTTTGATTGTGAGAAGCGTTATAAAAGTAGATAAGGAATTACTGGATAAGGCTAAAAATTTGAAAATAGTAGGGCGTGCTGGAAATGGGACAGATAATATAAATATTCCAGAAGCAACTGCACATGGTGTAATTGTGGCGAATACTCCAGATAGTAATACGGTTTCAGCTTGTGAAATTGCGATTGGGCTTATGATTGCTTCTGCGAGAAATATTGTTGCGGCAAATAATTTTATTAAAAGTGGAAAATGGGAAAGAGAAATTTTTGTTGGAAATGAATTGTTTGAAAAAACATTGGGAATTATCGGACTTGGAAGAATTGGTGGATTGGTTGCTACAAGAATGAAGGCATTTGGAATGAAGCTTGTTGCCTATGATCCGTATATTTCAGATGAAAGATTTAAGAGATACGGCTGTGAAAAGGCTAAAACGCTTGATGAATTAATGGAAAAGGCAGATGTGATAACTATTCATACACCTAAAACGAAGGAAACTTTAGATATGATAAATGCTGAAAATATTCACAAGTTAAAGGATGGGGTAAGACTTGTAAATGCAGCACGTGGAGGACTTTTTAATGAAGAAGCTGTGGCAGAAGGATTAAGAAGTGGAAAAATTGCAAGTTTTGGATATGATGTACATGCTGTTGAACCACGTTCAGAATGTGTTTTATATGAATTTGACAATGTGGTTACAACTCCACACATTGGAGCAACAACTTATGAAGCACAGCGAAATGTCGGAACTCAGGTTGTAAAGCAGGTATTGAATGGACTTCGTGGAGAAATAGTTGAAACAGCTGTAAACTTGCCTGCAATTGGAAGAGAGGAATTCTTAATTGTAAAACCGTACATAAATTTAGCTGAAAAATTAGGAAAAATTTATTTTCAAATTGAAAAAACTCCAATTACAAATGTTGCCATTAATTATTATGGAGAAATTGCAGAACAAGAAACAGCTCTCGTAGATTCAACTGCAATTAAAGGAATTTTAGAGCCTGTATTAAAGGAAGAAGTAAATTACATTAATTCAAAACCATTAGCTGAAAAAAGAGGAATTAATATTTCAATAAATAAAAAAGATCATAAATACAAAAATTATTCTTCAGCAATAGAATTTGTAATAACGAATGAAGATGGTAAAAAAATCTATGTTGTTGGAACAATCGGAATGAATAATGAAGAAAGAATTGTAAGTATAAAAAATCATGATGTGGATATGGCAATTTCTGACAATATGATTTATTTAGGGAATGAAGATGTCCCAGGAGTTATCGGAGCTGTAGGAGCAACTTTAGGAAAAGAAAATATAAATATTGCTACAATGAACGTTGGTAGACGTGAAAATAGCGCAATTATGCTTTTAACAGTAGACAGTGAGGTTGGAAGAAGAGCATTGAAGGCACTACGAGAATTGAGTCAAATAAAATGGGCTCATTACTTGGATTTGACAATATAGTATTTTTTGAAAGTTGATAATTAACAAATGGATGCAAGTAAGTATTTGAAGGAATTGAAAAAATTAAGAAAGAAGGTAGATTTTTTAAATTATTTGAAAATAATTTTTTTGACAGTATCAATAGTGTTGTCTAAAAATAATTTATTTTTTATAACAAATGCAGGTTTAATATTTTCTATTTTAAATTCTTTTGTAAAAAAAGAAAATGATAAATTTGGAAATAAATTTGTTTTTGATTTTGAAATTTTTATTTTCCAAAGCATTACTTTATTTTATTTGAATAGACAGACATTATTAATGGGAATAAAATTATTCGACATTGAATATTTTTCAAAAATTATACTAAATGCAAAATATTTAAACGGAGAACTTCTGTTTTTTATACTACTTGGTCTGCCATATATATTTATAAGAAAAAAGAGCAAGGCATACAAGTATTATATTTGTATAATAGTTTTATATTTCTGTTTATTTGAAGATATATTTCATACAGGATTTTCATTATTAGGAATAAATTATTGGATAGGTTTATTATTTATTTTTGTAAATATAATATTTTTACCTACATTTATTGATTTTGTAATTATTTCATTAGCTGTGTTGTATTTTATGAAAGATAATAAAAATTATAAAGTTATGTATTTATTATTAATATTTTGTTGTATTTTTAGATTGAGTCTTGCTGCAAGGCTATTCTTATAGAAATTATGATGATAAAAAGAAAGGAATAAAGATGGGTTTAAAATTTAAGGTAAAAGTGCCGGGGACATCGGCCAATATTGGTGTAGGTTATGATTGTTTAGGAGTTGCATTGGATTATTTTTTGGAACTCGAAGTGGAAGAAAGCAATAAAATTGAATTTTTAGAAAATGGAAAGCCATTTTCTATTCCGATTGAGGACAATTTAATTTTTGAAGCAATAAAATATACTGAAAAACATTTAGTAAAAAATATTCCAAGCTATAAAGTAAACATTGTAAAAAATGATATTCCAATTTCACGTGGACTTGGAAGTAGCTCATCAGCTATCGTTGCTGGGATTTTGATTGCAAATAAATTTGCGGGAGATGTGCTGGATATTAACGAAGTAGCAAAACTTGCTGTGGAAATGGAAGGACACCCTGACAATGTAGTACCTGCGATTTTCGGAGGAATGGTACTTACTGCTCATGATAAGGAAAACCTTGTTTACAGTTCGCTAATAAGTTCTGATGATTTATGCTTTTATGTAATGATTCCAAATTTTAAATTATCTACAGAAAAAGCAAGAAGCGTCTTGCCAAAAATGTACCTAGTTTCTGATGCAATAAACAACATCTCAAAACTAGGATTACTTGTAAATGCTTTTAACAAAGGAGAATATGACAACTTACGCTTCCTTTTAGGCGACAAAATCCATCAGCCTTACAGATTTGCACTAATAAACAATTCAGAAAAAATCTTTGAAGCATCTAAAAAACACGGTGCTTTAGGAGAATATATAAGCGGTGCAGGTCCGACTTTAATTTCATTAAATTACGATAATGACGAGTTCTTGGAAAATATGAAAAAGGAACTTGCAGAATTATCGGATAACTGGACTATTGAGAAGAAGAAGATTAATTTGAAGGGTGCGGAAGTTTATTAATTTATGTTTAAACTTCTTAATATTAATAAAGTGTGCAATTACCAAGGCAAGATTTTGGATTATTAGGGAGCATAGATATGAAAAAACAATTAAAAAAAATATTACCTTGCATAATGGCAGGAATTACTGGAATAAGTTATGGAAATACAAATTCTAAAGACGATACAGATAATTTGATAAAAATATCAGAAAATGAAAATAAGATTGCGGAAAATTTAAAAGCAAAAAACAGTTCAGAAAAATTAATTTCAGACAATTCTATTTCAGAAAAACGTAATTTTAACACTAAAAAAGAAAAGTATGATGATCCTGATAGAATACAGATTAATTTGGAATATATGGGAGGATTTTCAAAAAAACATAAAGATTCTGATAATGAAATTATAAAAAGCCAGCAAGTTGTTATGCCTGCATTTCGATGGACTGGAAAGAGTGGTGTCAACGCTTATTTTTGGAAAGGAATCACAGATGTTGGAGGTGGATTAATCCCTTATGTAGCTTTTGGTTCGTATAAAGCCGCACCGTCTGGAGATCCCCATCAGCAATATTTGGTTAAAAGAGATGAAGATATGGAACAGATAGCGAGAAATAAAGCGGTAGGAATAAAAAATATAGGATATACATATACGCATGGTTCTACTAGAAATCTTGATTTAGTTTATGCTGATATTGATAATTTTGTCAATTTTTATGGAAGAGAAAATATAGCGGGATATTTTATCGATGAAATTGAAGGAGGAGCGACTCAGGCACAAATTGATTATATGGCTAAAATTTATAATTATATAAAGTCTAAATATCCAGAAATGACCGTTATTGCAAATAATGGGTGGGGAATCAGAGATGGAATCGCACCTTATGCTGATATTTGGATGACTCAGGAAGTTAGTGCAACGGAATATTTGAATAATTATCGTGCCAGAACATCCGAATTTGAAAAGGATCCTGCAAATTCCAATCATATTTTACATGTAATTTATAATGCCACGCCAGAACAATATGAAGAAATTATAAAATTATCTCGTGAACGTAATGCAGGAAATTTGTTTATTACTTCAGATACGAATGCTTATCCCAACGGGTATGATGACTTGCCTACATATTTTGAAGATCTGATGATGACAATTAATAACTTTACTCCAAAAACAGGAAGTTTGTTTTCACCTGAAAATCGGGCGGCGGAAAAAGTTACCGTTGAAATGCCTCGTTCAAAAGTTGATTTAGATTTGACAAAAGCTGCAAGAAGCGCAATTTATAAAAATCTTGAAAATTCAAAAGATGGGCAGTATAAGATTGACATTGCCTATATGGGAAATTATGGCGGAAAATATAAAGATAAGGAAAGCAATGTACAGTATGATTCAGATACTGACGGCGTTTTAGCGGATGTGTCTAAAGATTTTGGAAAATTCTCTTTAGGAACTGTTTTCGGCTCTCAAAAATCAAAAGTTAATTACAAGGGGAAATTTAGTAATGTAAAAGAAAAAATAACATCATCTCAGTTTGGATTAAATGGTAAATATGACTTTAATGATAATATAGATTTAACGGGGAATATGATATATTCTTCAAATAAGCATGCATTTGATACAAATACCGGGTTAGGAGCTATTGCGAATGCCGAATATAAATCAAAAATCTTAGATTTTAGCGTAAAAGCTGGATATAAATTTTTATTTGACAATGGGTATGTAAAACCTTATGCCGGGCTAGGAATAACAAAAGTAAAGGAAGGAAGCATTGATAAATTACATATTTCAAATACATCCAAAACTATCTCGGAAGGAACTGTCGGAGTGTATGGAGAAAAATCATTTGGCAAACTTGATTTATTTGGTAATTTGGAATACGAACAGAGATTTAATAAAAAATCCTATCATTCTGAAAGAGAATACTCTAGAAAATATAGTATCGCACCATTAGATTATGCAAGTGGCACTATTAATGTGGAAGCTGGTTTGAAATATAATATTTCAGATAATTTTAAAATTAAGACTTCATATGAATTAAAAGATAGTAAAAATAGCCTTGTGAAGTTAGGTTTTGGAGCAGAATTTTAAAATTTGGCAAAAGATTAATATAAGATGGAAACAGGTAAAAATTATTGAAAATGTTTGATTTTATTGACTTAAAATAAAAAAAATTGCATATATTAGAAAAAATATAAAGGTGTATTGTCAAGTCAAGTGCAACAAAAAGTAAAAATAATATAAAAAGTAAATTTTTAGATAGAGGGTTGAAAAAAAAGAGAAAATGTGTTATTATAGTTACAGAAAATAATTTCAGGTAGAGAGTGGGTCAGCCCACTCTTTAGTTTTAGATATGAGGTGTAATTTTATGGAACAGATTTTAAATGAGTTTGAGAAGAAAATCGAATCGCATTTAAAGGAAATGAATCTGGAGTTGGCAGATTTGGAATATGTGAGGGATGGGGGATATAATTATTTGAGAGTGTATGTGGAGAAATTGGATGGGACTACGACGCTTGATGATTGTATTGATTTTAGCCGTGAGATTGATGGGATTGCGGACGAACTGATAGGAGAGAAGTTCTTTTTGGAGGTTTCGACACCTGGAGTTGAACGTAGATTGAAAAAGCCTAAGGATTTTTTGAGATTTTTAGGGGAAAGAATTAATGTTCAGGCTAAAAGTAATATTGAAGGAATAAAGAAATTTATAGGAAAAATGGAAAAATTTGAAGATGATACGATTTTTCTTTTGGATGATAAATTGGGGAAAATAGTGGAAATACCACTTTCTAAATTAAAAAAGGCAAATTTAATATATGAATTACCAAATGGCATATTAAATAGTGAGGAGGAATGATGAAAGGGCGAGATCAAAAAATATTTTTGGAAGCACTTGATGAACTTGAAAAGGAAAAGGGAATTTTAAAGGAAGAATTGCTGGAAACAATAGAAACTGCATTGCTTGCGGCGTATAAAAAAAATTATGGTGAAAAGGACAATGTAAAGGTAACGATTAATAGAAACAGTGGAGATGTAAAGGTTTATTCGCAAAGGCTGATTGTGGAAAATGTAGAAAATCCTGAAGAAGAAATTAGTCTGGAAGATGCAACCTCTGTTAAAAAACGTGCTAAGCTGGGAGATATTCTGGATTTGGAAATTAATGCGGAAAGTTTTAAGAGAAATGCGATTCAGAATGCAAAACAGATTGTTGTACAAAAAGTCAGAGAATGTGAAAAAAGAAATATCTTTAATAAATTTAAGGAAATTGAAAATTCAATTGTGTCTGCAAATGTTAGAAAGACAGATGAAAAGGGGAATTTATACGTTGATATAAATGGACTTGAAGCGATTGTGCCGCAAAAGGAATTGTCGCCAACGGATAAATTTGTGCAAGGGGACAGAATTAAGATATTTATTGGAGAAGTTGAGGAGGCAACTAAGTTTACAAAAACTTTTGTTTCTAGAAAATCTGAAGAATTGCTACGTGGGCTATTGGAACTTGAAGTACCTGAAATTTATGAAGGTATAATTGAAATTAAGAATATTGCAAGGGAAGCTGGAAGCCGTTCTAAAGTAGCAGTTTATTCAAATGATAAGAATTTAGATGTAAAAGGTGCCTGTATTGGACGGAATGGTATGAGAATCCAAACTATTATTGATGAGCTGCAAGGAGAAAAGATTGATGTTGTTCTTTGGAATGAAGATGTTAGGGAATTTGTAAAAAATGCTTTAAATCCTGCACAAGTTTTGTCTGTGGAGATTGTTGAAGAAGGTGAAGATAATCTAAAAGTTGCAAAAGTAGTTGTTGCAGAAAATCAATTATCACTTGCGATTGGTAAAAAAGGACAAAATTCAAGACTTGCGGCAAGATTATGTGGCGTGAAAATTGATATTCATACAGGATCAAATAAAATGGCTGGAAGCGAAGAAGATGAATTTAAAGAAAAAAGTGCATTTCAAGATTCATTAGATGAAACAGAAAATACTGAAAAAACTAGTGATTCGCAAAATGATATTGAAGTTGAAGAAAGTGCATTCGCAGGACTTAGTGAAGATAATGAATAGGGACAATTAGACAGTTGTAAAAGTGAAAAGTTATGATTAAGGTTAAGTTTTTTATTAGAAATTCAAAGTAAAAAATTGAAATTTCGATTAATAGCTTTTACAATATAGTTAAAATTGTATCGAACAAGGAGGTAATTAGGAAGTTTGGATACAGTTGATGGAAAGAATTTAGAAAATAAAAAAAATGATAAAATGGATAAAGAGAAAAGTAAACCTGAAAGAATGTGTATTTGCTGCAGAAGGAAAGGTAAAAAATCTGAATTTTTTAGAATTTCTGAGCAAAATGGGAAATATATTTTTGACAGGGAAATGAAAGTGCAGGCAAGAGGGTTTTATGTTTGTAAAACGAATGAATGTATTGAGAAGCTTTCAAAAAATAGGAAATATAAGATTGAAATTGAGCAGCTTGTAAAAATGCTGGAGCAGATAAAGAGTGAAAAAAAGAGTATAATTGATATTTTAAAGCCAATGAAGAATTCTGAATATTTTGTTTTTGGAATTGATGAAACAATTGAAGGAGTGCAAAAGGAGAAAGTGAAACTTTTGATAATTCCTAAAGATATAAAGACAAAATATATTGAAGAATTTGAAAAATTAAAGGAAAATTTTAATTTTGAGATTATATTTGTTGAAAAAAAAGAGGAATTGATAAGACTTTTTTCAAGGAATGTAAATGTTGTCGGTATTTTTAATAAAAAAGTAATAAAGGGAATATTAAGCAAAGTGGAGGTGATGAATGGATGAAAGTGCATGAATTAGCAAAAGAAAGTGGTTTTACGGCATCTAAGTTTATGGAGGAAATCCGAAAATTTGGAATTGATAAAAGACATCACATGAATGTGCTAAGTAGTGAAGAAGTAAATTTGATAAGAAAAAAGCTTCAAAAAGATGTTCAGAATCAAAATCAAAGTGATGGCAGTAAAACTGAAAATCTGAATAAAAATGAAGGAAAACCAAAAGAAACTGCTGCAAAAACGGTAAATAATCATTCAGACAATCAAAAAAACAATAGTATTGAACAAAATAAATCAAATGAACAAAATATTAATAAGAATTATGATACACCAAAGCGAACATTGGAAAAAAAGAAAGATAATAATTTAGATAATAATAAAAATAAATTTGATAAAAATGAAAATAAAAAGAAAATGGAGATGAAAGTTAATTTGAGTAGTCAGAATAATAATAAACAAAATGAAATAAATAAAGATAAACAAAATTATCAAAATAGAGATAACCGAGACAACAGAGAAAATGGAACGAGAAACTTCCAAAGCAGAGATAATCGAAATAAGGACGGATTTAAGCGAGACGGAAGAGATAATAACTTTAAAAAAGAAAATAGAAGTTTCAACAGGGATGGAAATAATCAATTGAGAGATAATCGAGATAATAGAAGTTTCCAAAATAGAGATAATAGGGATAATCGTGATAACAGAGGAAATGGAACAAGAAATTTTAAGGATAGACAGAATAATAGAGGATTTTCCGACAGAGGCGGATTTAATAAGGATAAAGAGGACTTTAGAAGAGACAACAGAAACTTTTCTGGTGGAAAAAAAGAGTCACAAGCTGAAATTCCAGCAGCAACAGTTGCTGAAAAAGGAAAAGCTGGTGGAAAAGGAAAAGGAAAATTTGAAAAGAAAAAATACGAAAAAAATAGAAGAGACAGAGAGCAGCATGAAAAAGAGCTTCGTTCTGATTTTAGAAAAGACGACAAAAAGAAAAAGAAAAATAAAAAACATGAAAAAGCTGTCAAGGATGAAATTGTCAGAATTGAAGGAGAGAGCATAGGAATGATAACAATTGGAGATGAAATTGTTATTAAAGACTTAGCTGAAAAATTGGGAATTAATGTTTCTGATATAATTAAAAAATTCTTTATGGAAGGAAAATTGCTTACAGCAAATGCAATTTTATCTTTTGAAGAAGCTGAAGAAGTGGCACTTGACTATGAAGTAATTGTGGAAAAGGAAGAGATTGAAGAAGTTAGTTATGGTGAAAAATATCATCTTGAACAAGAAGATAAAGAAGATGAGCTTGTCACAAGAGCACCTGTTATTACAATTATGGGACACGTTGACCATGGTAAAACTTCATTACTTGATGCACTTAGACATACAAATGTAATGAGTGATGAAGCTGGAGGAATTACACAAAAAATAGGAGCTTACCAAGTAAACTGGAAGGGACAAAGGATTACATTTATTGATACTCCAGGGCATGAGGCGTTTACTGAAATGAGAGCAAGGGGAGCTAATATTACAGATATTTCGATTTTAATTGTAGCGGCTGATGATGGAGTAAAACCTCAAACTGTGGAAGCTATTTCGCATGCTAAGGAAGCTGGAGTTCCAATAATCGTTGCAATTAATAAAATTGATAAGCCAGGGGCTGATCCTATGAAAGTTAGAACAGAATTGACTGAATATGGGTTAATGTCACCTGACTGGGGTGGAAATACAGAATTTGTTGAAATTTCTGCAAAACAAAAAATTAATTTGGAAGAACTTCTGGAAACAATATTAATTACAGCGGAACTTGAAGAATTAAAAGCTAATCCAAATAAACGTCCTAAAGCGGTTGTTGTAGAATCAAGACTTGATCCTAAGATGGGAGCAGTTGCTGATGTGCTTGTGCAAGAAGGAACTTTAAAAATTGGAGATGTATTTGTAGCTGGAGAAGCTCATGGTAGAGTTCGTTCTATGCTTGATGACAGAGGTAAAAAGATAAATAAGGCGATTATTTCACAACCTGTGGAAATTACAGGATTTAATGTTGTACCAAATGCCGGAGATATTCTGTATGGTGTTGAAAGTGATAAACAGGCTAAGAAAATTGTAGAAGACTTTATTCGAGAAAGAAAAGTAAATGATCAAAACAAGAAAAAACATATTTCATTGGAAAGTTTATCACAAGAATTGGAAGAACAAGAATTAAAAGAATTGAAGTGTATTATAAGAGCAGATTCAAAAGGGTCTGTTGAAGCATTGAAAGAATCGCTTGAAAAACTTAATACGGAAAAAGTTGTTGTTAATGTAATTCAAGGAAGTGCTGGAGCAGTAACTGAAGGGGATGTAAAACTTGCAGAAGCATCAAATGCAATTATAATAGCATTTAACGTACGGCCAACAACACCTGCTAGAATCATTGCTGAAAAAACTGGAGTGGAAATTAGAAACTATAACGTAATTTACCATGCAACTGAAGAAATTGAAAAGGCAATGAAGGGAATGCTTGATCCAGAATTTAAAGAAGTTTACTTTGGAAGAATTGAAGTTAAACAAGTATTTAAAGTATCAAATGTTGGAAATATCGCTGGAGCTGTTGTCGTTGATGGGAAAGTTACAAAAGATTCCAAAATTCGTGTAATTCGTGATGGAATTATTATTTTTGATGGGGAATTAGGTTCACTGAAACGATTTAAGGATGATGTAAAAGAAGTTGTAATGGGACAAGAATGTGGAATTGGTATTCAAGACTTTAATGATATTAAGGCTGGAGATATTATCGAGTCATATATTATGGAAGAAATCCCAAGATAACGAAGATAGGTGATAATTTTATGAATGATAGAAGGAAAAAGGGACTGGAAAAAGAAATTTCAAGAATTATTGGAATGACACTTTTGACAGAGATAAAAAATGAAAAAATAAAAAATCTTGTTACAATTCACAAGGTAGAGCTTACAAAGGATGGAAGATATCTTGATTTGACATTTTCAATACTTGATTTGAAGAATAATGTGAATAGGGAAAAAATTGCTGAAGATTTGAATAAGTTAAAGGGATTTTTTAGAAAAAAAATTGGTTCACAATTAACAGTTAGATTTGTTCCAGAAGTGAGAATTCATTTAGATGATAGTGTTGAATATGGTGTAAAGATAGCTTCAATATTAAGTGAAATAAAAAAAGAAAATAGTGATACTGAATAGAATAAAGATGCAAAAAGGTTTTAAAATCAGGATTTCAAAAAATAATTTAATAAAATCTAATTACTGAATATAGAAATTTTAGTAAAATTCTGATTTTAAGGTGTTTAATTATACAAAAAAAAGGAAGCGATTAATCTTGTAATGAAATGGGAATTAAAAAGCTATGACAAAAATTATTTGGTATCAAAAAGTTCTGAATTTGGTGAAAGTAGATTAATTTCAAGGCTTCTTTTAAATCGAGGAATTAACACGAAGGAAAAAGTACAAAAATTTTTAAATTCAGATAAAGAGGATATTCATAATCCATTTTTGTTTGAAGATATGGAAAATGCTGTTAAAAGGATACAAAAGGCTGGGAAGAATAAAGAGAAAATTATAGTTTATGGAGATTATGACGTTGATGGAATTTCTGGAGTAGCGTATTTAGTAATGATGTTGAGAAAATTGGGATTAAATGTGGATTATTATATTCCAAATCGGGTTCATAAGGGAGCTGGAATAAATAAACATGTTTTGACATTTTTGAAAAAACGGGATGCAAAGTTGTTTATAACAGTTGATACGTCGATAAATAATCTTGAAGAAATATTAATGCTGAAAAGCGAAGGGATTGATATAATTATAACAGATCATCATAGACAGACAGGTATTTTTGAAAATGAGTTTGAAAATGAAGGAAAAAAGCTTGGGGTTCTTGTGATAAATCCAAAAAGCAGCAAAAATTATCCAAATAAATTTTTATCTGGTTCTGGAGTTGCTTTTAAACTTACAGATGCAGTTTATGAAATTTTTGGTGCAAATAAAAAGATATTGTATGATTATTTGGATATTATAATGATTGGGACAGTCGCAGATGTTGTACCAATGACTGATGAAAATAGATTTATTATAAAAAAAGGATTAAGTAATTTAAAAAAAACGAAAATAAAAGGTTTGAAGTATATTATTAACTATTTGAAGATAAATCCCAAAAATATAACGACTAGCGATATCGGATTTTTTGTAGCACCAATTTTTAATGCACTTGGAAGAATTGATAACTCAAAAATTGTTGTAAATTTTTTTATTCAGGAAGATGATTTTAAACTTTTTTCAATAATTGAGGAAATGAAGCGTGCAAATAAAATTAGACGTTATTTGGAAAATGAGATTTATAATGAGCTAGAGGAAAAAATACAGCATCTTGAACGCCCAAAATACATTTTTATGAAGAGTAGAAAATGGCATTCTGGAGTAATTGGTGTTGTTTGTTCGAGAATTTCCATAAAATATAATATTCCAGTTATTTTGGTTTCAATAAAAAATGGATATGGAAAGGCATCTTGCAGAAGCATTGAAGGAATTAATATTTTTGATATTTTAAAAAGTGTTTCAGATAAGCTGGAGCGGTTCGGAGGGCATGATTTAGCAGCAGGGTTTCTTGTGTCTGAAAAATATTTAGGTGAAATAGAAAAATATTTGAGATATAAACTTGCTAGAAAAAATAGAGAAAATGTTCAAAAGATACTTTATGTTGATGCGTGGCTGAATATTGAAAATTTGAATAAGAGAAAGCTTAACGATATAAATAGACTTTCACCTTTTGGGCTGGATAATCAAGAGCCTAACTTTATGGATGCTGATGTGAGTTTTTTGAATTTGACAAAGTTTGGGATAAATAATCGGCATTTTAAGGGATTTGTTAAAAAAAATAACCGTATTATATCGGTAATTGGATACAATTTAGGACATAAATTAAAAACAAATAATTTTTATAAGAAAAAGTTTAAAATAGTTTATACTCCGATATTTAAGTCTGTTCATTCAGATTTGTTTATCGAGTTGAAAATAAAGGATTTTAAATAATTAAATTAATTAATATAAATTATATATAACAAAAATTTTAGGAGGAATTAAAGAAATGGCAGTAAAAAAATTAAATGAAACAACTTATGAAGTATCAGCAGTTAGGGAAGGAGAAGAATTAAAACACTTAAAAGATCACGTTTTAGTACATTTTAAAGATGCAAAAGTTGACGGATTCCGTCCAGGACATGTACCTGCAAAAGTTATTGAAAGCAAATTCAAAAAGGAAATTGAAGGGGAAATCTTAAATCATATTATTTCTGATGAATATAGAAAAGCAGTTGCAGAAAATGAATTAAAACCAATTGCTGATATTAAACTTGAAAAATATGAAAATAATGATGATAAAGTGGAAGTTGTATTTACAATTCCTGTATTACCTGCATTTGAATTAGGACAATATAAAGGTGTGGAAGTAGAAAAGGAAAATGTGGAAGTTACAGATGAAACTGTAAATGAAGAAATTGAAAGATTAAGAGAAAGCGCTGCAAAATTAAAAGAAATTGCAGAAGATGAAGAAGCTAAAAATGATGATGTTGTAAACATTAACTTTGAAGGATTTATAGATGGGGAAGCCTTTGATGGAGGAAAAGCTGAAGGATATGACTTGACATTAGGTTCTCACAGCTTTATTGACACTTTTGAAGATCAAATTGCAGGACACAAAAAAGGGGATGAGTTTGATGTAAACGTTACTTTCCCTGAAAATTATGGAGCTGCAAACTTGTCTGGAAAACCAGCTTTATTTAAAGTAAAAGTAAACTCAATTAAGAGAAAAGAAGAAGCTGAATTAAATGATGACTTGGCAAAAGAATTAGGATTTGATTCAGTTGAAGATATGAATGCTAAAACTAGAGAAAATATTACAAAAAGAGAAGAAACAAGAGCTGAAAATGAATTTAAGAACAAAGTTGTAGATGCTGTAGTAAGTGCAACAGAAGTTGAAATTCCAGAAGCATTAGTTCAAAGGGAAATTGACTATCAAATCAACAGATTTGCGCAACAATTGCAAATGCAAGGAATTAACTTGAATCAATATTTCCAAATGACTGGACAAACAATGGATTCAATGAGGGAAAATGCAAAGGAAAATGCTGAAAAAGCTGTGAAAACAGAATTAGTACTGGCTGAAATTGCAAAAGCTGAAGAAATTAAAGCAACTGATGAAGAAGTAGCAAAAGAAATCGAAACTTTAGCTGCAATGTATGGACTTGAAAAGGATGCATTAATTGCTGATGTAAGAAAAAATGGAAATTATGAAAGATTCATTGATGAAACAAATTATAGATTAGTAAATCAAAAAACAATTGATTTATTAGTAAATGAAGCAAAAGTTAAATAGTAATTTTTGAAAAATTATGAATTGAAAAGAATATTTTGATTTTAGAAGAATTTTGTGATAAAATAGTTTATTGCGGAATTCTTTTTCTCTATATTTAATAGTAATAAAAATGAGAAAGAATAAAAAACAAGAAATGAAAGAAAAAATTGACAGAAAGAGGAGGAAATAATATGTCAGTATATAGTCCAGTAGTTATTGAAAATGATGGGCGTGGGGAAAGAAGCTATGATATTTACTCAAGACTTTTGAAGGATAGAATAATTTTTGTAAGCGGAGAAGTTGAAGATGGGATGGCAAATGCGATTGTTGCACAGCTGCTATTCTTGGATGCACAGGATAATGAAAAGGATATTGTCATGTATATAAATAGCCCAGGTGGAGTAATTACAGCTGGACTTGCGATTTATGATACAATGCGTCATATTAAAAGTGATGTATCTACAGTTTGTGTAGGTCAAGCGGCAAGTATGGGAGCAGTATTGCTAGCGGCTGGAGCAAAAGGAAAAAGATATTCGTTGCCAAATTCAAGAATAATGATTCATCAGCCATTAGGTGGAGCGAGAGGGCAAGCGACAGATATTCAGATTCAAGCAAAAGAAATTGAAAGAATGAAGGAAATTACAAGTAAAATTTTATCAGAAGCAACTGGAAAATCAGTAGAAGAAATTTATGCGGATACTGAAAGAGATAATTTTATGTCACCAGAAGAAGCTGTAAATTATGGATTAATTGATAAGATATTGTAATTACTTATGATTTAAATTGTAGAAAAAACGAGGTGAAAAATATTGGCAAAGAAAAAAAATTACTGTTCATTTTGTGGAAGAGAAGAAGATGAAGTGGAAAGATTGGTACAGAGTCCAGAAGAGGATGATGTATTTATTTGTAATGAATGTATAGAAGACAGTGCGGAGTTATTGGACAGTTTTAGAGAATATGATAAAAATGAGCAGAATAGGGAAATTACGTTGTTAAAGCCTAAGGAAATAAAGGCTAAACTTGATGAATATATTATCGGACAGGAGCAGCCTAAAAAAGTTTTATCTGTGGCGGTTTATAATCATTTTAAAAGAATAACGCATAAACAGCAGAAAAAAACAGATGATGATGTGGAGCTTCAAAAATCTAATGTGCTGCTGGTAGGGCCTACTGGAAGTGGGAAAACTTTGCTTGCACAGACATTAGCAAAAACATTGAATGTACCTTTGGCGATTGCAGATGCGACAACGTTGACAGAAGCTGGATATGTCGGGGATGATGTGGAAAATGTACTTTTAAAATTGATAAAAGCTGCAGATTACGATATTGAAACGGCAGAACACGGAATTATTTATATTGATGAAATTGATAAAATTGCGAGAAAATCAGAAAATATGTCAATTACACGGGATGTTTCTGGTGAAGGAGTTCAGCAGGCATTACTTAAAATTATCGAAGGGACTGTTGCAAGTGTGCCGCCTCAAGGTGGGAGAAAACATCCAAATCAGGAAATGATTGAAATTAATACGAAGGATATTTTATTTATTGTTGGTGGAGCATTTGAAGGGCTGGAAGCGAAAGTTAAAGATAGAGTTAATGAAAAAAGGGTTGGATTTGGGCTGGAAACAAATAAGACTAAATTAGATGACTTAACTTTGTTTGAAAATGTATTGCCTGAAGATTTGATAAAATTTGGGTTAATTCCAGAGTTAATTGGACGGTTGCCTGTAATTACAGCACTTCATGGGCTTGATGAAGAGGCCATGATTAAAATATTGACAGAACCTAAAAATTCACTTGTTAAACAATATAAGAAATATTTTGAAATGGAAAATGTGGATTTGGAATTTGATAAAGATGCGATTGTTGAGATTGCACAGTTGGCACTAAAGAGAAAAATTGGAGCGAGAGGACTTCGTTCGATTATTGAAAGTGTTATGACTGACTTAATGTATGAAATTCCATCAAAAGATAATGTTAAGAAAGTGATAATTACGAAGGAAGCTGTTACAGATAAGAATAAAGTGATTGTCGAATAGTAAAATTATTTGAATTATTTAAAAATATAGAAAAAATATAAATTTATTTATTTAATACTGTTTTATAGATAAGAGATATTCAAAAAAATTATATGGACTTAAAATGTTAGTATAATAAACATTTTAAAGTAAGTTTAGAATAAAAAAATAAATTATTGGATATAAACTATATATTTATTAAATTTAAATGTCTAAATAGGATTTAATATAAAGTATGAAAGGGGAAATTATGCAAAATAAACCGTTTATAGCTACAAGAGAATTAGTTGTATTTCCAGGTGTTGTAACTCCGATTTTTATCGGAAGGCAGTCAAGTTTGAAAAGTCTTGAAGAAGCAGTTGCAAGATTTGATAATAAGCTGATTCTTACGTCGCAAAAGGATGCGAATATAGAAGAGCCGAAATTTCCAGAAGATGTTTATGAAACTGGAGTTTTAGTTCACATTATACAAACAGTAAAAATGCCAAATGGAAACGTAAAAGTATTAGTTGAAGCTAAACACAGAGTTTTGATTAATCAGTTTTCAAAAGATAAAAATGGTGTTGATTATGCTGAATATGAAGAAATTTTTTCAAAACCGATTGATGAAAGTAAGGCTGAGGCTTTGAAGCGTAAAGTTATTGATGAATTTTCAAAATATGCTAAAAAAACTAATAAAGTATTGCCTGATATTATTTATAATCTAAAGGAAATTAGCAGTATTGACAAAGTTTTTGACTTAATCTGTACTAACCTTATGATTGCGACAGATGTGAAGCAAGGGCTGCTTGAAACGTTGGATGTGGAAGAGAGAGCTTATAAGATTTTAAGTATACTTGAAAGAGAAATTGAAATATTTATGCTTGAAAGAGAAATTGAAAATCGTGTAAAAGAACAAATGGCAGAAGTTCAGAAAAACTATTATTTACGTGAAAAAATTAAGGTAATGCGTGAAGAAATGGGAGAAGGAACGGATTCTGACGAGGAATTGGAGGAACTTGATCAAAGAGTAAAAGATGCTAAAATTCCTCAGGATTTGAAGGATAAATTGGTAAAAGAACTCTCAAGGATGAAAAAAATGCCTGATTTTTCTGCAGAATCTTCAGTAATTAGAACATATATTGAAACTGTGCTTGAATTACCTTGGGAAGTTTCTACTAGTGATGAAATTGATATTAAAAAAGCTGAAAAAATTCTGAATGAAGATCATTATGGATTGGAAGAAGTAAAAGAAAGAATTTTAGAATTTCTGGCAATCAAAAAATTAAATAAGACATTAAAAGGTTCGATCATTTGTCTTGTAGGGCCTCCAGGTGTGGGTAAAACATCACTTGCACATTCGGTAGCCCGTTCAATGAACAGAAAATTTACAAGAATTTCACTTGGTGGAGTAAGAGATGAAGCTGAAATTCGTGGACATAGAAGAACTTATGTAGGAGCAATGCCTGGAAGAATCATAAATTCATTGAAACAAGTTGGTGTAAATAATCCAGTAATGTTATTTGATGAAATTGACAAAATGGCTTCTGACTTTAGAGGAGATCCTGCTTCAGCAATGCTGGAAGTTCTAGATCCTGCACAAAATAATTCATTTGAAGATCACTACATTGATCATACTTTTGACTTGTCAAATGTGTTCTTTATTTGTACAGCAAATGATTTGGGTGGAATTCCAGGACCACTTCGTGATAGAATGGAAATTATTTCAATCGAATCATACACAGAATTTGAAAAATTAAATATTGCTAAAAAATATTTAATTCCTCAAACACAGGAAGAAAATGGATTAAAAGACTTTAAAATTTCATTTTCTGATAAAGCAGTTATGAAAATTATAAACGAGTACACAAGAGAAGCTGGAGTGAGAAATTTACGAAGAGAAATTGGTAAATTGTTCAGAAAAATAGCAAAGGAAATACTTTTATCAAAATCTGACAGCAAGAAAATCTCTGTTTCTGAAGCAAAAGTCAAGAAATATTTAGGAAATGCCAAATTTAGAATTGATAAAGTTAAAGAAAAAGAAGGTAAAATCGGTGTTGTAAATGGACTTGCATGGACAGCGGTTGGAGGAACAACTCTGGAAGTGCAGGCGGTAAAAATGGAAGGAAAAGGTGTATTGCAACTTACTGGGAAACTGGGAGATGTAATGAAGGAATCAGCTAGAGTGGCATATTCTTACGTAAGGCACATAAAAAATGAACTTGGAATAAAAGAAAAATTCAATGAAACAACCGATGTTCATTTACATTTTCCAGAAGGAGCAGTGCCCAAAGATGGACCGTCAGCAGGAATTACAATTACAACGGCAATAATTTCAGTATTGACAAATAAAGAAGTTAGACAGGATGTGGCAATGACCGGAGAAATTACAATTACTGGAGAGGTTCTGGCAGTTGGTGGAATTAAGGAAAAAGTAATTGGAGCTCACAGAGTTGGTATAAGAGATGTTGTGCTTCCTTTTGACAACAAAGTTGACACAGAGGAATTGCCAAAGGAAATTGCAGATCAGATGAAATTCTATTTTGCAAAAACTTATGATGATGTGAAAAAGATTGTTTTTGTAAACAAGGAAGTTAAAAAAGTTATAAAAAAGAAATAAATTAAAAAATATTAATTAGGTAAAACTGAGGATTCAGATGTATAAAAATTCCTGCATAAATCTCTAAATAATATATGGTAAAATAACTATATAATATTTGGAGGTTTTTATTATGGCCAAAAAACCTTTATTTATTTACTTTTTTTCAAGTTGCTTTTTTATACTTTATTTCT
>ERZ773003.628-NODE-628-length-25129-cov-3.580641_pt1 | contig 25129 bp, 25 predicted proteins | sample MGYA00580668_ERZ773003 | MGnify/ENA primary metagenome ERZ773003 (study PRJEB29015, sample SAMEA2738002) | human oral metagenome | biome: human oral; feature: human-associated habitat; material: dental | place: China | collected 2126 ... | reverse complement strand
GAAGCGGTAGCTAAATTTACCGCTCTTACTCTCGCCGCGTACCGCAGGACGATACGGCATCAGCACGGTATCGGGCATATGAGCTTCAGCGGAAGCGTCTAAAATAGCGATTTTAGCGCCATTTTCTACTATATCAAGCACGCTAGCGACCAAATACCCGCACTCCCAGCCGACCGCTTCGCCGGGCTCGAGATAAATTTCGACCTCGTATTTTTCGCGAAATTTTTTGATCAGCTCTATCAGCAGCTCCACGTCGTAGCCTGCACGCGTGATATGATGCCCGCCGCCGAAATTTAGCCACTTTAGGGCTCTAAAATACTTGCCGAATTTCGCCTCAAAAACCTCGAGCACCCGCTCTAGGCTCTGAGCGCTCTCTTCGCACAGCGCGTGAAAATGCAGCCCCGAGATGCCGCGCAAAAAATCGCCGTCTTGCAAGATCGCCCGCTGCAGCGCCTCAAGGCTCATCCCGAGCCTGCTAAAGCTGCCGCACGGATTGTAAGCGTCTTTGGGCGCGAAGGAGGTTTGCGGATTTAGCCGCAGTCCGCACGACGCTCCCGCAGCAAGCGCCTTTGCGCGGTATTTTTGCCACTGCGCGGCGCTATTGAATACGACGTGATTTGAAATTTTTAAAATTTCGTCCAAATCATCCTCTTTGAACGCTGGCGAGTATGTGTGGATTTCGCCGTTTTTAATAAATTCCGCGGCAAATTTCGCCTCGTGCAGGCCGCTGCAAGTAGCGCCCCAGAGGTATCTGTCAACGTAAGGCATCGCGAAACTAAACGCAAAGCCTTTTAGCGCGCATAGAATTTTTGCGCCGCTTCGCTCGCCTACGCCGCGTAAAATTTCTAAATTTTTTACCAGTTTTTGCTCCTCGCACACGTAAGCTGGAGTTGAAATTTCATCGATTTTCATCGTTTTCCCTCATTAAATTTTTACGCAATTATATAAAATTTTATAAATTTTTGGTTAAAATCGCCCAATCTTTAAAAAAGGACAAAAATGGTAGAGATAGAATTTTTAGGGCCGATCGGGCGCGAGCCCCTGCGCCTAAACGCAAACTCCTTGCAAGAGGTAAAAGCGGAGCTGCAAAAGGACGAAGGCTTGCGAGAGTGGCTCTCAAACTGCGCTGTAGCGGTAAATGATAAGATGATTTATGATGCGAATTTCGCGCTCAAATCCGGCGATCGCGTAAGCCTTCTGCCTCCCGTTTGCGGCGGCTAAGCTTAGGAGGCGGCGATGAGCGAGGCTAAATTTAACCAAGAAATTTTAAGCGGGACTAAGCCCGAAATTTATGAGGGCGGCTTGGACGTAGATGCGATTTTATCGCGCTGGTACGCTAAATTTAAAGACGCAAATTGCGGCGCGTTCATCACCTTCGTAGGTATCGTGCGCGAAGAGGGCGGCATCTGCGCGCTGAGCTTCGATATATACGAGCCGATTTTGCGGACTTGGTTTGAAGCGTGGCAGCAAAAGGCTGCGGCACAGGGCGCATTCGTTCTTTTTGCACATGCAAACGGGGATGTGCCGATCCACGAAAGCTCCTACGTAGCAGGCGTCGTAAGCCCGCAGCGCAAGGTAGCTCTGGCGCTAATAAACGAGTTTGTGGAGGATTTCAAGGCGGCCGCGCCGATCTGGAAATACGACGTAAAGGGCGGTAAAATCGAAGGCGGCAAAGTAGTAGGCGGGAAGAGGATCTACGCGGCGGATCGTTCGCAGAGGGTAAAAGGCGCAGGGCTTTTGGGTTAAATTTAAAAGCACGCGCCGTTTTAGCCCCACAGGCCTGCTTCGATTCAATTAAATTTAATCAAAACGGCGATTGCGCCGACAAGCAAAATTCCGCTTAGAAAATACTGCAGAATTTCAAAATAAAGATTTTGTGTAAATTTAGCGGCTGAGGCTAAATTTAAAGATCAAAATTTACTCTAATCCTGCCCCTGCACTCCGATAAGTATGGTCGAGCGAGGATTAAAATTTTAAGTCTAAATTTATAGCAAATTAATCAATCCAGTCGATGCGCTGCACAGCAAATAAAATGGCGCTATAATCATCTTGTAAACCCGCGTGGCGTAAAATAAAATTTAAACCCAATTTCGCGCGCCGTATCCGTGAGCACAAATGAAACGCAGTACGATAAAATTTTAAAATTTCATCGCAAATATAACCATCTCTGCCAAACGGCGACTAAAATTTAAACACACTCTTGGCTTCAGCGATGCGCTCGCCAAGGCTCGTAGCGGTATCTTCACCGCTTGACGCGCACCTAAAGATCGGCTCAAGCACCTCGGCAAAAAAGCCGTTTAGCCCCTCCTGCATGATCTGCGCGCCACTTTGATAGCGCGCAAGTCCCATAAATATGCCATGTCCGATCGCGCCGAGGCCCTTTACCTCATCGGCGATAAATTTATTCAGCGCCTTGCAAACCGCAACGACCGCGCTTGCATTTACGATCTCGCGATCTCTTAAATAATCCTCAAGCGCGCCGTAATCGCACTCGCATCTGATCCATCTAAACGCCTTTGCAATCGACGGCGAAACGCATTTGTGCTCATTTAAAGTGCATAGGACGTATAAATTTTTAGGCACCGCAAAATATGAGCGACCGTCCTTCAAAACGACGCTGGCGCGCGCTTTCTCGCCCTCTTCAAAGCCGTCGATTACGTGAGAGTTTTTCGTGCGGATCAGTGAAAGCTCATCATTCTCGTCGTAGCGACGATCCAAAAGCACCGCGGCTTCGCCAAAAATTTTATCCAAGCTCGCAGCACTTGCATTGTCGATCAGAAAATAATACTCACCCTTCGGATCGTTTAGCGCCTCTTTGCAAAGAACCTTAAACTCGCCGTCGATGAAACTTTCGCCGTAAAATCCGTCTATAAAATCGCGGTATTCAAAGCCTTCGTGCAGGCAAACGTAGCGAAAATTTTTCGCCGCAAGCTTCTTTTCGGCGATCAAAGACCGCAGCCTGCGGGTCTTGCCGGTGCCGATCGCTCCGTAAAAGATCGTATTTTTTGCGACCTCTTCACTTTTGTAGTTTTTGACGTATTCAAAAAATAGCGAGGAATACACGATCCTAGCCGCACCCACGACATCCTGCGGATATGGGGTAAATTCCGCGATAAATCGCGAACTTACTTCGTAAAATTCTTCAAAAATTTCAACCTTTTCGTCATAGAGCAAGGATAAAATTTGCGCGGTTTCATCGCGATAAACGAGAGTCGGAAACTCATCGTTGCACTGCGCAAATATGCTAGCTAGCAGATAGAGCTTCTCGCGCGAAATTTGTGCGAAATCGCCGCCCTCGGTAAGTCCTAAATTTAGCATACCGTCGTCGCTTAGGTAGCTGTCGATCAGATAGAAATTGTCGGCATTTATCGCGGATTTTAAAAATTCCATCAATACGAAGGGCTGATTATGCAGCGCGACGTCGAAAAAATCGATCGCCAAAGCGCTGTCCACCGCCGTAAGAAGTCTGTAAAGCTCGTCGTAGAAATTGACTAGCTTTTGTTTAAAAATATCGCGCGCGGTGCGTTCCTGCGAATAACTATTGAAATTTTTGACGATATTTTCGATAAAAACATAAAGCGAGACGATGTTTTTATCCTCGCCGCTAAGCACGCTATCTACGCTTTTTACGGCATTTTTAGGAAACAGCTCCTTTTTGCCGACGATGCGGTCTTTGAAAGCGAAATCATAATAAAACGCGCTGATATTGGAATCAAAAAACTGATCCATAAAGAAATACTCGGCGTGCGCGAACTTCTCGCCCAAAGATAAAATTTTGCAGCTTCTAAGATTGCCGTCACTGAGATTTATATACAGAGTTTGCAAAAACTCGTTCTCGGTCTCATCAAAGCTTACGAGGCAGCGCTTTATCTCGCCTAAATACTTTGAAATCGCGGTTTGTTTTTTAAGCCAGAATTGGTTTTTGTTGTGATTTTTCCAGCTGGCGACCAGCGACTCTATCTTTTCCTTGCTAAAATCTTGCATGACTCATCCTTGAAAGATTAAAAATTGTGTATTGTACTTGAATTTAAATAAATAATTAATAAAACTCTGATCTTGCGACGGAGCGCGAAATACAAAATTTATTAAATTTACGCGCCGAGGACAGTAGGAAATTTTAAAATTTACTGCGCGCTAGATCTATCCGCGACCCTGCACCAGCGGGACGAACTCGCAGGCGCCAAGCTCCTCTTCTTTGATCTCGCTTGGCGAAATTTTACTAAATCTAACGATCTTTTGCGAGCCGCCTCTATTCATCGGAGCAACCAAAATTCCGCCGATTGCCAGCTGCGCAAACAGCCGTTCGTCGATCCGCTCGGCGCACGCGGAGAGCAATATCCTATCGAAAGGGGCGAAATTTTTCCACCCCGCGTTGCCGTCGTCGTGACGCAGGCTGATGTTTGAAATCCCAAGATTCGCAAAGTGCCTTTTCGCCTCGCCCACCAGCCGCTCGACGCGCTCGACGGCAAAGACGCGATGAACCATCCTGCTTAAAATCGCCGCTTGATAACCGCTGCCGCAGCCGATCTCTAAAATTTTCTCGACCTTCGGATCCACGCTTAGCGCCATCGTCATGCGCGCGACCGTCAGCGGCGAGCTGATCCACTGGCTGGCTAAAATGGGTTGCGCGTTAAGGCTGAAAGCGTGCGCGCCGAGCGGGGCGAACTCGCTTCTAGCGACGCTGCAAAACGCCTCAAAAAGCGCAGGATTTAAACTCACCTGCTCGGCGATGTCGTTCGCCATCTTTTCGCAGCGAAGTCGCTCTAGCGAGACCATGGCGCGCTCCAGCCTGCCCCAGCGCTAAATTTAAAGCCGCGAAAGCTTTTGCTCTGTTTAAATCTGAGGCTGATAAAATTTTTAAAAATGTCTTCAAAGTGCTTACGCTGTATCGAAAGAGCATGAACTGCGTTTTTTGGATACATAGCGCGGCTAAATTTTAAAAATTTTGCAGGTAATACACCTTTTGCGCTCATCGCACGTCCGTACCGCGCCGGACAAGTATCTGCAAAATATCCATGTCGCGATACGGCGGAACAAAATTTCAAACCGCAAAATCCGCTAAAAATCATCGAAACTCAAACTTCCTTTGCTGTAGTTCGTGACCTTGCTCTCGAAAAAGTTGCTCTTCTGATCGTTAAATTTAGAAAAATCATCGACCCATTTTATCGGATGTTTTGCGCCGTATCGCTTCTCAAGCCCGATGGCAAGCAGGCGCTGATCGACCAGGTAGTGGATGTATTCTTCGATGATGTCGTCCGTAAAGCCCATGATTTGGTTATCCGTGATGTATTTGCCCCAATCGATCTCTAAGTTTCCCGCCGTCTCGAACATCTCGTAAATTTTATCCACGTTGCGCTTGTTAAACAGATCGGCGCGCTCTTTGCGAACGGAATTTATCATGTTTTGAAAGAGCAGAAGATGCGTGATCTCGTCGCGCTGTATGAAGCGGATCATCTGCGCGCTGCCTAGCATCTTGCCCGCGCGCGCAAGCGCATAGATCGACGTAAAGCCGCTATAGAAGTAGATCCCCTCTAAAATTTGATTCGCCACCATCGCTAGCAGCAGTTTATCGTCGCTAACCTCGCCCGCAAGCTCCTCATAGACGCTTGAGATGTAGTCGTTTTTCCTGCGGAGCATATCGTCGTGCTTCTCCATCTCGTAAATCAGATCGGTATTTTCACAGATCGCCTCGACCATGACGGCGTAGGATTTGCTGTGGTTGGCCTCCTCGTAGGCTTGGCGCGCGAGCACGGCGTTGATCTCCGGCGCCGTGATGTAGGGGTTGATATTATCGGCGAGATTGTTGGTCTGAAAGCTATCCATCGATATCAGCTGGCTCCACACGAGATCGTACATCCGCTTCTCGGCGCTTGTGAGATTGAAGTTATAATCGCGCACATCGTCGGTAGTATCGACCTCTTTGGGAAACCAGGTGTTGGCCTCCATCAGATCCCAAAGCTTCAGCGCCCATTGATATTTTGCCTTGGTAAAATTTAAAATTCCCTGCGGATTGCCGCCAAAGATCTTGCGATCGGTAAGGGTCTCGTCGGAGAAGGGGTTGTAGATTTTTTTCCTATCCATTTTTTGCCTTTTTAAAAATTTCGGCGTATTTTAGCCAAAGCAAGCTAAATTTACCTTTTGTTTTGAAGCGGCCTAGCTGCACGGCGTGAAATTTTACGGGGAGCTAAATCTGCACGGTATAAAATTTAAAGCGCTTGATAAAATAAAATTTTACGCCGCAGGCGGAGCGAAATTTAAACATAGCAAGCGGCGGCAAGGCAAATTTTAAAGCTTTCGACGGAACGAAATTTTATCGCAGCTCAATATACGCCGGACAATGCGCGCGCTAAATTAAAATTTCATCGCGTTCATCGCGACAAGATGCTCGTGGCAGCGCAAATTTAATCAAAATTTCGAAGTTCGATCTTTAGATCGGTACGGATTTTGCTCGGATCAAAGCTCGCAAGCGGCGCGCTTAAATTGCCGAAATTATCGCCGGTGGGTAGAAAGTTTTGCAGATAATAAACGCCGCGGTAGCCCTCACTGTATAGAATTTGCGCCATCCGCTCGATCTTAGCTTCATTTAAAAAATCCGCATGCACGGTCGTGCGCACCTCAAATTTAAAATTTCGCCGCAGCAAAAGCCTAAGAGTTTGTAGAAATTTATCATATAAACTTGATTTCGTGATGAGTTCAAAATCCTGCCGCGGCGCCTTAAAATCAAGCGCGATATAATCGATCAGCCCTAAGCTTAGCGCCTCTTCGATCTTTTGCGGATTCGAGCCGTTGGTATCTACTTTGAGCAAAAAGCCGCGCCGCTTAACTTCATGTGCCAGCGGGATAAAATCGCTCGCACAGGTGCATTCGCCGCCGCTAAATACGATGCCCTGAAGCTTGCCCGCGCGCGCATCCAAAAAGCGCAGAAACTCTTCGTTTGAAATTTTACCATGAGAAGTAACTATTTGTGGGTTGTAGCAGTATATGCAGCGCATATTGCAGCCGCAAAACCACGCAATCGCGGCGATGTGATCAGCAAAATCAAGCATCGTAAACGGCGTGATCTCGTAAATCTGCGCGTTACGCAGGTTTAAGGCTTGCGGCGGCTTCGTATGCGTTTGTTGCATTTGGCCGATAGCGGCGACTAGGCGATCTGCTTTTTGTCTTTTTTCTCTTCAAAAAAGACGCGCTCTTTGTGTTCGCCCTTCTTTCCGATATTAAAGCTCTCTACTGGGCGCAAATAGCCCATCACTCTTGTGTAAACGACGCATTTTGTGCGTTTTGCTTCTAACTCTTTTGGAAATTCCATTCTCCATCCTTTCATTAAGATTAAAATTTAAATCGCTATTTAGGCGCCCTTGCTCTGCTTGGCTTTGTATTCCGCGAGCAGCTCCTCGTCGCATTTCGGGCAGTATTCATGCTCGCCGCTGATGTAGCCGTGCTTATGGCAGACGCTGAAAATCGGCGTGATCGTGATATAAGGAAGCTTATAGTTTTGCACTACGCTTTTTACGAGCTGTTTGCATGCCTGAGCCGAGCTTATGCGCTCCTTCATATACAGATGCAGCACCGTGCCGCCGGTATAGGAGCTTTGCAGCTCGTCCTGCATCGCCAGCGCCTCGAACGGATCGCTTCCGAAATTTGCAGGAAGCTGCGTAGAGTTGGTGTAGTATATGTTTTTATCAAATCCCGCTTGGATGATATCTGCGTAGCGCTTCTTATCCTCTTTGGCGAAGCGATACGTAGTGCCTTCGGCAGGCGTGGCTTCGAGATTGTATAGGTTGCCCGTCTGCTCCTGAAACGAGCGGATCTTCTCGCGCAGATAATCGACCATTTTAAGGGCAAATTTACGCCCGAATTCCGTCGTAATATCTTCTTTGTTACCGCTGAAATTTCGAATCATCTCGTTTGCGCCGTTAATACCTATAGTGCTGAAATGGTTGTTAAAGCCCGGCAGATAGCGCTTCGTGTATGGATACAAGCCGCGCTCAAACATCTCGGTAACGAATTTTCGCTTCTTCTCAAGCGTCGATTTTGCAAGCTCTAAAAGCTCGTCTAGCCTCGCATACAGCGCCTCTTCGTTATTTTTATATAGATAGCCTAGGCGGGCTAAATTTATCGTTACGACGCCGATGCTTCCCGTCATCTCCGCGCTTCCGAAAAGTCCTCCGCCGCGCTTAAGAAGCTCGCGCAGATCAAGCTGCAAGCGGCAGCACATCGAGCGCACGGCGCCAGGCTTATACGCCTTTGGATTGGGTACGCGCTCGCCCTTTTCGTTCGTGATATATTGCGAGCCGATAAAATTTTGAAAATAGCTAGAACCTACCTTAGCGGTGTTTTCAAACACCGCGTCGGCCGCAGGAGTATCCCAATCAAACTCCTCCGTTAAATTTACCGTAGGAATCGGGAAGGTAAACGGCTGACCACACTTATCGCCCGTCGTTAAAACCTCGTAAAATGCTATCACGATGCGGTTCATCTCAGGCTCGAAATCGCCGTAAGTCATCGCTTCAAGCGAGTCCTTGCCGCGCCTTTTAGCCTCGGCCAAAAGCTCCTCGTCGTGTAAATTTTTAAACAGATGCTCGTTATTATGCGTAGGAATCTGCGTCTTTAGATCGTCCGGGCAGGTCATATCGATGGTGACGTTGGTAAATGGGCTCTGACCCCAACGCGCTGGAACGTTTAGGTTAAACACGAAGCTCGTGATCGCCTTTTTGACCTCATCGTCGCTTAATTTGTCGCGGAAAACGTATGGCGCCAGATAGGTGTCAAAGCTGCTAAACGCCTGTGCGCCCGCCCATTCGCTTTGGAAAATTCCAAGGAAATTTGCCATCTGATACAGCGCTTCGCGGAAATGCTTCGGCGCCTTGCTCTCGACGCGACCGCGCACGCCGTTAAAGCCCTCGTTTAGAAGCACGCGCAAGCTCCAGCCCGCGCAATACGCCGTAAGGCAGTCCAGATCGTGGATATGATAGTCGCCGTTTCGGTGTGCCGCGCCCTCCTCTCGAGAGTAAATTTTATCGAGCCAGTAGTTTGCGATGACCTTGCCGGCGGTGTTATTGATAAGGCCTGCGTTTGAGTAGCTGGTATTGGAATTTGCTAAAATTCGCCAATCCTGCTTGCTGATGTATTCATTGACCGTCTGGGTGCAGTTGATATAGGTCGTATCCTCCTCAAGCCCCAAAATATGCTCGCGCTGCATCTTGTGCGTGTGTCGGTAGATCATAAAGCTTTTCAAAACGTCGAAATCGCCCGCTTCGAAGAGTTTTTTCTCGATGAGATCCTGAATATCTTCGACGCTTAATTTATCTTTAAAAACGATCGCGCCCATTACGTTATCGAAGACTTTTTCGTCAAACTCGCTACCCGCGCTTTTGTAGGCTTTTTTGATAGCATCTTTTATTTTGTAGGATTGAAATTCTTGAAAACTTCCGTCTCTTTTAATGATTTTTTTCATAAGCACCCCGAGAATTTTCTGAATAAATTGGCAGAAAGTATATCAAGGAATCTTTAACTCAAAATTAAAGGAACGAGCGGAATATCCGTTACAAATTTTGCTTATAAAAAACGAAATTTAACCAAATCTCGCTATAATCGCGAGGTTTATTTTATAAAATTTGGAAATGCTATGAAAAATTTTAAAATAAGTTTTTTCGTGATCTTGCTGTGTGCCTTTTTAGCGGGCTGCGCTGCGCTTAAAGGCTCTAAAAGCACGGATAATTCGGCGCTTACCGAAGACATAGATCACGCAGGATATCCAAACGCATATCTGGAGCGCATTGCAGGCGAAAGCATCGCTGATCTGCTCTCGAAGCGCATAGTCGGCAAAAAAGGCGGTAGATTCAGCGTCGTCGGCATCGAGCCACTGGACGGGACGAACGCGCACGGCGTAGATGCGGAATTTTTAAGCAAAAAAATTAGAATTTCGCTGCTGCATTCAGGCAAAGCGGTCGTCACAGACGCTCCAAGTAAAGATGAACTCGTATTTAGCAACGATGGCGTAAGCCGTGGCTATCACGCCGTAGAAAGCGGCTCGATCTACGCGCCGGATTACATCTTGGTAGGTAAAATTTTACCGCAAAGTCCCGCTGCGACAAACGACGGTAAGGCAGGATCTAAAAAAGCAAAAAGCTTAAATTCTGCAGCTAAAAATTCTACCGCGCAAGCAAGCGAAAGCCTACTTTTAGAGCTTTCGATGATAGATACTCGCAACAACAAAAGCGTGTGGAAATATAAAAAAGCGCTTCAAAAGCAAATTTAAGGAATTTTTCGCTAAACTCACGGTTCATTTTTTTGAAAGGCGGTGAGGAAAGTGCCTGGAGTAAAGGTATATCCGAACGAATCATTTGACGAAGCTTACAGACGCTTTAAAAAGCAGACCGATCGTAACCTAGTCGTTACCGAGGTTCGCGCAAGACGATTTTTTGAGCCGATGACGGAAGTCCGCAAAAAGCAAAAAATTTCAGCTCGCAAAAAGATGCTTAAACGTCTTTACACGCTACGTCGCTACGAGTCACGCTTGTAGCGGTTTGCGCGGATTTGTAAATTTTAAATTTGCAGATCTGCGCGAAATTTTATCTCACATCTTTTTTAAATTTACAGCCCGTTTAAAATTTATCCACCACGTCAGCGCCGAAATTCCGATCTAAATTTTAAAATTTATCTAATTAAATTGACCCGCCTTTTTGCGGCGCCTGCTTTATACAACATATCTGCCGGCGCGCCGCTAAATTTTGAAATTTATTTTTACCTATTCGTTTTTTAGATATACTTTTGTTAAATTTTAAAGGAGCAACCATGGACTTAAACGACTACCTCCACACTCAAGGACAGCAGCCCTCAAACCCGCAAGAAAAAGAAGTAGCACTTATCAAATACACCTTCATCGCGGCTTGCGCCTTAAAAGCTATAGCTGAACTGGTGCTATTGCTATTAGGAATTTACGGCGGATTGGGAGTGCTACTAAGCGCAGCGGCATTCGTGCTTTTTATCTTTAGCATTTATAATATCTCTAAGCTTACCGCAAGCCGCAGCCTTTTGCGTAACGCAGCTATCGCCTTTGTAGCAATATTTATAGGCGTATTGCTATTTATATTTTTAGCGGGCGGCATCATCGCTCAAATACTACTTGCATTGGGATTCATCGCATCGTTTCTGTTTTTTTATAGATTTTATCAGGAGCTTGCCGATACTAGTGGAGTTGCGATATTTTCATATTGCTTTATCGCGCTTGTACTTGCAGCTATTGCAAATGCGTTTTTGGCACGTTTTTCGCTGCCTGCTACGGTGCTACTAAGCTTAGCGGCTCTTGCGCTTAACGCTTTTGCTATATTCAGCGTAGAGGGCTTTTCTCGTTCGTATTATTCTTATGATCTTAGAGGCAAGAGATAAATTTTGATTGCTTGATCGGTTGTGGAAAGACCAGCAAAGAGCTAAATTTTTAAAATTTAAAATCAAGGAGCAAGCCGTGGTCTATTTCAAACACATATTTCTCGCGCTGTTTTGCGGGGCGCTGTTTTGCGGCGTACTTTACGGCGAAAATCAAAACAAAATTTCAAAGCAAAATTTTAAATCTGACTTTATCTGGGGCGTTACGATCGACGACGGCTGGTACGATGACGCGCAAGACGCCTCGGGCGCGAAGCTGCAAAGCATCGTGCGCGCCCTGCAAGCCTTACCCGTAAAGCCGACCGTGCGCGTCGTGATGTCAAAAGAAATTAGCCCGCGCGAGTATGAGCCTCTTTTTAGGCGGCTTAGCGAGGTTTCGTACGTGATGGCCTGCCCCGTGGACTCCTACGAGATGAGCTCGTACAAAAGCGTGAAAAGCTACGAAAAGAGGTTCGCGGATGCCTTTGCCGCGCTCGCGCCCTACGTGCAGATCTGGGAGATCGGCAACGAAATAAACGGCGAAGGCTGGCTGGGGGACGATGCGAATTTTATCGCCGCTAAGATGATCGCGGCCTTCGAGCTCATCCACAAAAAAGGCGCCAAGACGGCGCTTACGGCGTATTATACGCCGAGCGGAGCGCAGAAAACACAGATGCGCGAGTGGCTGCAAAAATTCGTGCCGCAGGATATGAAAGAGGGGCTGGATTATCTTTTCTTAAGCTACTACGAGGACGATAACGAGGGCTTTGCGCCTGATTGGAGCGAAATTTTTACCGATCTGCAAAGCGCCTTCCCCGCTTCGAAACTCGGTATCGGCGAGTGCGGAAACACGGCGTCGGGCGCTACGCAAGCGAGCAAAAAGGCGATGATAAGGCGGTATTATACGATGCCGCACTACGCGAGAAATTACGTGGGCGGGTATTTTTGGTGGTATTTCGTGCAAGACTGCGTAAGCGGGGCGGGACCCGGCGCTTCAAACGGCAAAAGTCGCAGCGCACGCAATAAAGTGAAAGCCATGGACGAGCTACTAAAAAGTCTTAGCGAAGCTATAAATGAAGCTCGTCGCGATAAAAATTAAATTTATAAAGACCAAATTTAACCATTCAGGTCCGCAAGCTCAAATTTAAGGTAATGCAAACTCGCTTTAATATAGAATTCTTTTCAATAAAATTTTAAACGAAGGGGCGCAAAATGAAAATCCTACTGATCCTGGCAAATCAGCCGTATAACGGCTCGGACAATGCCTACAACGCATTGAGGCTAGCGGACAACCTGCATAACAAAGGCGAAGAGGTAAGAATTTTTCTTATGAATGACGCGGTCGATCTCGTAAGAAACAGCACCGAAAAACCGGGGAATTACGACATCGATCTGGTAGCCAAACTAAAGGAGCTATATCGCGGCGGCGTGGCGCTAAAAGTATGCGGCAGCTGCCAAAAAGTAGATATGGCTGATTTTGGTCGGGTTATAGTGCCAAGATCCATTTTGTCAGTTAAACGCAATAATTGTTAAATCTGTATGCTGCACTTAGTAAAAGCGAATTTGCGGTGCAATATAAACATAATTTTACGATATCACGGCTAGCTAGATACATAATATAGAGCTCTTATATTTACAAAATTCCATGATTGTTGCAAATAAATGCCTCAAATGTAAATCGCAATCGGCAAGGATTAAAACGAGGGAGTTTTATATCCGTTTATACTACTTGAGGTGACAAAAATGAGTCTATTTGCTAGACTCTTGCTGTGCTCGTACCGCTTCGTCACAAGAAAGCTTAGACAAAATTCTACTTGCGTTTACAAAGAATTCATCATCGGCATCAAATGGTAAGCTCTCGCGCGAGAGCAGGTTTCTGCCGAAATTCATCTCATCAAAGATTCCTAAATACCCAAGCACAGTTGTAAAAGTATCGAACGAAGTACCATGTTTTTTTGATCTCGAACTCTCCATCCAAATCATCATCCAGTATCACAAATAAGCCCCGCTCGTCTTTAAGTCCATCGCCAAAGCCACCATCTATAGCATTTTTATAAAATAGCGGATGATCATTTTGCAGTACAATGATTGTGTTCGCTGCATATGGACTTGAGCGGATTTGCTCAATAAATTTACTCACTAATAGGTCACTGCAATGCACCGCGCATAGCATTGGCACGGCATTTTCATTATATTCCAGCCCTTCACATGAGCGCGGGATAAATCCACTTGGAGTGTGCGTACCAATCGTGAGAAGTGAGAACAAAAACGGCTTACCTGCTTTGTTTAGACGCTCAAAATCATTCCATGCCACACGAAGCATATCATCGTCATCCACACCCCATTCATTAGTATGAACCGATGGATCCACGGCTAAAATTTCGCTTCTCCCCTTAATTTCGTCATAACCTCTTTGATGCAAAAAGCCTCTAGTACCCTGAAAATTTAAGTCAGCGCCCTTTATAAAATAGGTATGGTATCCCAAAGAGTGTAAAATTTCGCTAGCGCAGACAATATTTTTAGTGAAATTTTCAGAAACCATATCTTTGGCAGATGCAAACGTATAATTTGCAGCACAGTGTGAACCAAACAGCCCTTTAATAGTAAAACCAGTATCTACTACTTGGTGTATTTCAGAAAAATCTATACGATTTTTGAGTGCATTTAGATGTGGTGTAAGTTTGGAAAAATTTCTTTCGTCAGTATAGGCGCGATCAAAACTCTCTAAAAAATATAGACAATATTTTTACGCTTTATCGGAGCCTTGGGATGTGGAATGGCTAGATACGGATAAACCTGCTTCTTAATCGCTTCTACGGGCGGATTCAGTTGCAGATAATATTCTTTAGCTGCATAGTAAAGAGGGTTCAAAAAAAAGGCCGTTAAAATACATGGCATAAATAAAATACCAAGCTTTGAGCTATGACGAAAATGCAAAATGCGTACGGTAATAATTATACTAAGTAATATGATCGCTACGCAAATCATCACCAAAATCGCAATTTCACGCGCAAAACTTGTAATCGGAGTGCCTTCTATAGAGGTACAAAAAATGTTATCACAAATAGTCCGAAATGCTTTCCAAAAACGAAAAATAGCAACAAATCGAAGCAAAGTGCAAAAATATAAATTAGTGCAATTATGCCCACAGCAATTTTAAAAGTTTTATTCGACAAAAATGCTGCAAAAATCAGCGAAATAGCAAAAAACAAAACCGAAAAAATTGTAGTAAATTCCAAAAAAACAACCTTAAATTTAGCAAAATTTAATGCGTAGTCTAGCAAGAATAACTTTAAAATTTACTAACGCAGGCACAAAAATTACTTTTTAAAGTTATAGCGGCACAAAATTTTATACGGCGATTTTAAATTTCACCGTATATAATTTTGCAATTAAAGCATGGGTTTGCCGTTACACCAAGCGTATGACAGCGAATCGAGCCAAATTCTGTAGCTGAATGTCTGCGCTAGCCGACGCGCCTTTGAAAAATCCCCACGTAAAGCGCGAAAACAAAACCGATCGCAACCGCGTAAGGAGCGAACTCGGTGATGCCTTTAGCCGAGCTTGCGAGCAAGAAATTGTGCGCGATCGCAGCGCCCGCCGCCATGCCGATGACGAAGACGCCCGAGCTTAAATTTCCCGTGCCGGCCTGCACCAGATGCTTGCCCGGGCAGCCTTCGCTGAGGCTGAAGCAAAGTCCTGCGAGCACCATGCCTAAGAAATTCCAAACGAAATCGTTGTGTGCGATAGGCTGGCCTTCAAAGCCGAGCTTGTATTGCCCAAACGCGATATTTGCGATGCTCGCAAACGCGATGACGCTTAGTACGCCCCAAAACATCGAGAAATCGCCGCGGAAAATTCTACCGAACGCGCCGACGCTGCAAAATTTGCTTCTGTGCATCACCGCGCCCACGATAATGCCCGCAGCCAGCGAGATGCCTACTGCGGCGTGTTGCGCGCCCGGGCCTTTAGCGGATATAAAAAGCGCGCCGCCCTCGCCCGTTTTGAGTCCGAAAATTAATACCGCAAGCAGCGCAGCGCCCAGTAGCACGGGCAAAATTCCGATCGCACTGCTAAGCCTTGCCTCTTTGCTCGCCTCATAGCCGCGCTTTTTAAGCAAAAACCCAATGAGTACGCCGCAGATCAGACCCGCTAACCCGGCTAGCGCGGTCAAATCGCCTCCGCCTAGGCGCAAAAACGCGCGCCACGGACATCCCAAAAACACAAGGCAGCCGATCATCGCGAAAATCCCTAGGAAAAATTTCGCAAACGGCGAGCTGCCCGTAACCGGCGCAAACTCGCGCGTCCAAAGCACGCTTGCCAAAAAGCCGCCGAACACGAGCCCTATGATCTCCGGGCGAATGTATTGCACTGCGCTAGCTCGGTGAAAGCCTAACGCGCCGGTGGTGTCGCGCAAAAAGCAAGCGACGCAAACGCCCATATTGCCCGGGTTTCCGAAATGCACCAGCGTCGCACCCAGCACGCCTAGCACGGCGCCTGCGATGATGTACCATTTAACGTTATTCATGAAAAGATCCTGAAATAATCTAGATCGACCGATCTCTTAGGCGCGATTTTATCCTTTGTAAAATAAAAAGCAAATAAATTCCGATCTAAATTTTAAAGTAAGAATCCTATCCATACTTAAAAATGACTAAAAATAGAATTTAAAAAGTAGTTAAGACTGGGTTCGGACATACGAAGCCAGTCTTAACTATAGAATTTTACTTAAATATAAATAAACAAACCAGCCTTAATTTCTCGCACGAAGTCGGAAATTCTATTTTTACATACAGTCGCAAAGCCCGCAAGTTACGAAATTCCACGCCTCATCAATCGATAGCGTTGGAGCTTTTTAACACTACTAGATGTTTTTTGCCCGCGAAGCTTAGCACTACGGCAGCATTATTTTCGTCGATTTCGCGCACAAGCTCTACTCGCACATCGCCAGGTCTTGCGGTATCCGAGCTAAGCAGCTCATTTTCTAAAATGCTTCTAAATGCCGAAACTTTAGGCTCTTTTGCATCCGATCTTTCTTTTACTCCCTCGCGAAATTCCATCGTGCCGCTCTCGACAGGGCTTAGTTTAAGCGGCGAAATTTTATCCGCTGCTCTTATATTCTCGGCGCTCTCAGAGTTTTCGTCCGCCTCCGTAGCTTCCGAACGCTCGGCACGCGCAACCTCATCGTAAAATTTATCGCGCATGCTCTCTTCATCCGCGTTCTCGCCTCTTAAAAAATCTGCACCATCTACGTTTTTTAAGTCGTTAGAATTTTTGGAATTTAAAGCAGAGGCTTCATCTTTCTTCGCAAACTCCTGTGCGTCAGAATAATTTGCGTTCTTAGATCCGCTCTGATTTTTAAAAGAGGAGTCGTTTAAAATTTTATCGATGCCCGCCCCGTCCACGTCAGTGCCATCCATACTAGCGTCATCTTCAAAAACCCGCCATGTCTCGTCGATACTTTTTTGCGGCTTGTGTGATAAAAATTTTCGCACACCGACGAAAGCCGCAGCCGCAAGCAGTAACGCTACGATTATCGGCATCACGGAAACCCCGCTGCTACCGCTTTGCGCCGTCTCACTCGCCTCGCTCTTTACGCTCATCTTGCTCTGATCGAAAGCGGGGTTTTTTACGCGCAAAATGAGCTTTAAATTGCCGTCTTGAGTAAGAGCATCGACTGATAGATCGGCTCCGGTAGGGAAATTGATCTCGATATCCTTGCCCTTAGGCGCTATCGTAAAGCTTTTTAAGACCTTTTGATTGGTGCGCATTTCGTTAAATTTCTCATCGCCGCCGAGCCCCTTTAAAATAAGGCTCATCGACTGCCCATCGACACGGCGCACGATGTCTGGCTTGTATGCGGAGTCAAACGCCAAGGCGATGTCCACGCTATCGTCGTGGTTGAAAAGATCGTATTGCATCAGATTGGCGCTGAGGCAAAAATTTGCGATTAAAATCAAAAATATCTTTTTCATGCTCTTTCCGTTAGTTAAAAAGTTCGGCGATCTTGTCTTGCAGCTCGCGCCCGCCGTAATTTGCACATAAATTTACGATCGCGGTGCCGATGATAGCGCCGTCTGCGTATTCTTTCGTGGCGCGAACGTCGCTGGAGTTGCGAATACCAAAGCCGATCGCCACGGGCAGATCGCTCATCTTTTTAAGATCGGCGACCATATTTTTTAGGCGCGAGATCGGAGTTTGCTTGCTTCCGGTCACGCCGATAGCGCCTACGCCGTAGATGAAGCCTCGCGCGCGGCTCAAAACTCGCGCGGCGCGGTGCTCGCTCGTAACGCTAATAAGCGGGATGAGCGCGATACCGAACTCCTCACAAAGCGCGAAAATTTCTTCGTTTTCTTCATACGGCAGATCGGGGATTATTAGTCCGCTGATGCCGTAGCGCGCCGCCTGCGCTACAAACTCGCGCGCGCCGTAGGCAAAGATCACGTTGTAATAGACCAAAAACACAAGCGGCTTGCGCGTTTGCACCCCTTTTAAAATTTCAAATACCTTCTCCGCGTTTACGCCGTTTTGCACCGCGGAGAAGCTCGCCTTAAAAATTTCGGGACCGTCTGCGAGCGGATCGGAATAAGGAATGCCGATCTCAAGCAGATCGATCACGCTTTCGTCTAAATTTGACAAAAACTCTTTCGTGTGCGCTGGGCTCGGGTAGCCCGCCACGATGTATCCGATGTTTGCCTTTTTGCCGGCGAAGGCCGCCTTGATCTTATCCATAAATCGTTCCTTTTTTGTAATTCATCACGGTATCCATATCCTTATCGCCTCTACCGCTTACGTTTACGACGATCGTTTTTCTGCCCTTTAGCTGCGGGCAGAGCTTTTGCAAATACGCTAGCGCATGCGCGCTTTCGATCGCGGGGATGATGCCCTCAAGCCTACAGAGCAGTTTAAGCGCCGTGATGCACTCATCGTCGGTTACCGCTTCGTATTTTGCGCGACTTATCTCGTGCAGATGCGCGTGCTCCGGGCCCACTCCAGGATAATCAAGCCCCGCCGAGATGCTGTGAACAGGCTCGATCATGCCGAATTTATCCTGCAGCACGATCGTTTTCATACCGTGGATGATGCCCGCGCGCCCATTGGTAATAGTCGCTGCGTGATAAGGGGTTTGTGCGCCCAAGCCGCCCGCCTCGACGCCGATGAGCTGCACGGCGGGATCATCCACGAACGCGCTAAAAATTCCTATCGCATTGCTTCCGCCGCCCACGCAGGCTAGGACGTAGTCAGCTTTGATCCCCTTGCTTGCGAGCTGCGATTTGGTCTCGGCGCCGATGACGCTTTGAAAATCCCTAACCATCTTCGGATACGGATGAGGCCCGACCGCCGAGCCGATGACGTAAAATACACTCTCGATCTCATTCACCCACGCCTGAATCGCCGCGGTGGTGGCCTCTTTGAGCGTTTTTAAACCGGTGCCGATTTTGATTAAATTTGCACCCAAAAGCTGCATCCTAAAGGCGTTGAGCTGCTGGCGCGCGGCGTCGGTCTCGCCCATATACACGTCGCACTCAAGCCCGAATAGCGCTGCTGCCGTCGCTGTCGCTACGCCGTGCTGACCTGCGCCGGTTTCTGCGATGACCTTTTTTTTACCCATCTTTTTGGCGAGTAGCACCTGCGCAAGGGCGTTGTTGATTTTATGGGCGCCCGTGTGATTAAGATCCTCGCGCTTTAGATAAATTTCATGCCCGTAGTGCTCGCTAAGGCGCGCAGCGTGATATAGCGGCGTCGGACGCCCCGCGTATTCGCGCAGCAAGTAGCCTAGCTCATCTTTGAATTCCTTCGTCTGCGCTATGGTGTTGTACGCATCCTCCAACTCCTCAAGCGCAAACATCGCCGTTTCGGGCACGAATTGCCCGCCGAAACTCCCGAAATACGCCTTTTTATTCATCCTATCTCCTCGCATTAAATCGCAAGATTATATAAAATTTCGCGTTAAATTTCGCTTTTTTGACGACGTCTTTTGCGGCGCTATTTTAAAATTTATCGGATATGCAGCCGCAAAAACGCGCGGCGCAAGATAGTAAATTTTAAAATTTACGCTTCAAATTATGGCTAATATCTTGCTTGATAAGTAGGTCTTAGGCGCCGTAAATTTGAATGATTTATAAATTTATTTGCTTTCATTGCTAATATCGCTCTTTTTATAATTACCGATAGGACAAATTATATTGTCAGTATCTGTAAGCCTTAATTTTTTCCACTCTTCAAAGCTATTAACTCTAATCAAATTATGTGGGATCTTTGACGATTCATCAATAATTTCGAGGCACTCGCTCGTTTCTCTTTTAAAATACTGCATAATAAGGTGGTTATCGTTATTTTCCAAAGCTTTTTTTATGCATTTTGCTTTTAACTCAACATAACCGCTATTGCTTAGAGAATTTTTTGAAAAAAGCCTCATTGGAGCACACTCACTAATTGCTTCCGTATAAATCATACGAAAAACAAAAAACGAAATAATTAGCAAAAATGGTAATAGAATAATGTTTTTGTATCGTTTTAAGAATTTCATTTTATTGCCTTATTTAGAATTTTCATATTTTGTAGATAGAAAACTTTAATCTTTGTGTTTTACTGCCGCTTATGCCTATACCTGCCCCTATAGAGCTAGATTTGCTATCGTAATTATAGCTATCTCGCAGGCTTGCTAGGCTTAGATCATGTCCTACCTTTAAAGCTAAAGCGTTATCCGCTCTAAGGTTAGCTCCTTTTATTAAAGCGTCGTTGCTAGCTAAGGCGTATATATTATGTCCTGCATAAACTTTAGCGTTATTGTGGCTAAGGCTTTCCTCTTTCATATTGCTTCTAGAGTAATCAAGCCCTGCGCTTCCTCCTCCGCCTCCATACATGGTAGCAGATACTCTTCCGCTTAGGGTTTTAGAGCTTTGTTTAGCTTCATAGCTATCTTGGGAAGCATCGATAAAGAGATTATGAGTGTTTAGATATATATCGTTACTAGCATATAAATTTGAGCCTTTGATATTTATAGCGGTATCTTTATTACCTTTATTGCTACCCGTATTGCTCGTATTGCTACCCGTTAGAATTTTAATATTCTTGCCGCTAAGATTAGAGGCTACGGATCTACTTGATTTAGAGCTATCTTTGGAAGTGGTTCCGCTAAGCTCTGCGGAGGCTCCGACGCTAAAGCCCCAGGTAACCCAGCTAGAGGATGCGGCAGATCCTTGGGAGATGAGGGCGGCGGTTAAAAGAGCAAGGGTAAAGAAAGAAAGCTGCTTTATAAATTTCATCGCTTCTGCTCTTTCAATCGCCTATTAAAAATTCATTTTCTACGCTATTTTTATTCCCGCACAAATTAATAATATATCCCATCTACGCATACATCGGCATTTAGTTCGGCGCACATTTTTATCATTTCTTTACTAAAGTCGATGGAATATATATCGTCCTTCTCCGCCGCGTCTATCATTATATCGATGTTAACGTTTAAATTTAATGCCGATATCCTCTTTTTAATATCGCCAAAGTTTGCTTTTAAAATTTCATACAGATCTTTTAACGCATCGTCCGTGTATATGTGCTCTTTCTTGGCGGTATAACATAGCCATCTACAACTATTTCTAACCTTACCGCGCCTTTTATCTATGTCGCCGATTTTATATTTTTTTATATAACTAATTTTATATTCATTGGTCTTCTCGTCCAGGATCAAGTCCGAAAAATCAAAGTTATATTTATCCGACGATAAATAAAAAGCAACATACATAGTAGTCATTTATGCTCCTCATAAATTTACAAACCCACCAAACTTACATAATTCATCCATTTAACGGCTAAATTTTAAATTATGAGATTATACTATCTCTACCGATATTTGAGCGTCGATTTTGCCGCTATTTTCTTTTAAAATTTCAGGAAATCCCAATTTTATAATCTGCTCTTCGGAGAGGCTATAAGAATAGTGGATATTTGCCTCTATGCTTAGTGGGGCGACTATTTTCGCAACTTCGCTAAAAGGCAGCTTAACGTCCAATAGTGCCAAGTAAAAGGCGTCCTTATCGCTATCAAAGACATTTATATAGCAGCCTTTTATATTTTTATCACCGCCATTTGGAGCTTTGATTATTCTTTCATGGCTAGCATAGGATTCGAAGAAGTATGAAAAACCGGGCTTAACCATATCAATGCATCCAAAAGATCTCATCTGCTCTATGTTTAAGCTATAGCAATATACATAGTAGGGATCGTCTGCATCCGATTTTACGATCGGTTTTATATCTTCTAAATCAAGATCTATTTGCCGCGAATCGGCATAGCTCTCATCGATACCGAAAGATGTTATCTCATAATATGTCTTATAATACATATCGCGTATATGAAATTTAATCCGCTTATCTCTTAAAAGCTTTGGATCTATTTTTATACCGAGTTTTTCTGCGTCCGATTTCGCAATCAATTCAGGCTTGAATATAAATTCTTTTCCAAAACGACCGCTTTGCCCTTTTGGAATTTTAAGTCCATAGAGTTCCCGTCCATCTCTTACCGGAAAAAGATAACGGAAAATACCTTTTATGCTTTTCATTTTTGAATCCTTCTTGTTTTATCCGCGGGTTTAGTTTGTTTGCCAGTTATATAGTCAAATTGACCCAAATGCCACCCTTGCTTATCATATTTTTCTAGCGCCCCATGCCGAGAATCCCACTCATAAATATTACCCTTTTCGTCTTTCCATCGCTTCCTTAATCCGCCGCCGCCCTGATTTGGAGTTTTTCGCTTGTCCTTAGTCAATCCAGGAAAGCCTTTCAAGTCTTTAGTTTTTGGCGGTGGTATATACCCAATAATATTTTCCCCAAATCCCGTTTCTCTACCCTGCACTCCACCGCCGATCGTTAATTCGGGTTTTATAGGCGATTGAGGTACGTGAGTATAAGGGCGTCCTCCGCGCTCTTTTTGTAGCTGTACTCCGCCGCCGATTGTTAATTCTGGTTTTATAGGCGATTGAGGTATTTGAGTGTATGGTAGCTTTTCTTCTCTATTTTTAGGGAATATTTTTATATGATCATTTTTGTCCCAGCTTCTTGCCTGTATATTTTTATTTTCTAAATCGTTTAGAATTCTATCATAATTTATGTTTGATCGTTCCTTTGTAGTGCCGCCATTATCAGGATATTTTCCAGGATAATTCCAGTAGGCATTGTATTGATCACCTTCATACCAGTTTATTAACCAATTTCCAAAATCTTTTGATAACTGTCTAGTTTTAATAAAAAAGATAGAAGCGGAGGCTGCCTCTATAATAGGCAGAATAGCTGCCACAGCAGCATCATCACTCTTCCTCTGATCCAGCGAGTAAAAGTATTTGGTATCGGCTACGACGGTTTTGTCGTTAGGATTTACTTTAGGCGAATAGTCGTTAAGGCTTCTGCCGTTTAATCTTAAAGCCTTTTCCGACATACTTAGCATGCCTAGGGCATAGTTGGTAGCGAATTGATTTTGCGCGGGATCTTTAGGTATGAAAGTACCTCGTTTATTATCGCTGCGATGAACAAGCTCGTGTCTCAAAGATGTCATAAATTCTTTCGCATTGCTAATGTGCTTCGTATTGATATATATGGAATTCGGATCGTCTGAGTTAAATTTTCCTCCGCTTCCTCTATTTAGATTGGCAAATTTAACCTTTACCCCCATTTGATTTGCTATATCCTGTGCGGCTCGTTGCTTTTTAAATATATCGGCGCTAGGATCGTTTAGTACGTCAAGATTTGCCGCAAGCGACATACTATCTTTATCGTATCCACTAACAAAGCCTCCTATATAGTCAAATATTTTATAGGCTTTTGCATTCTCAGTAGTTGCTATTAAATTTATAGCTTCGTATATCGCGCTACCCCTATTAAGCTCATCCTTTATCTCCTTTCTTCCCCCTTCGCTAAACAACCTCATATCCACGCTTGCATCAACGTTAGAGCTTAGCTTAGTGGAGTATAGCTCTTTGCTTAGCTTAGAGCTATCTCTGTTTAATCTAGTAAGATCGTCTGAGTTATATAGAGCTTTATTATTAGGATCGGATTGCAAAGAAGCAAGCTCGTCTTTACTTAAAGAGCTTATATCTTTATCTCCTACTATAAGCTCTCCTTTTCCTATAGTAGCTAAGCTCTTACTCATAGAGTAGGATAGGTTTCTATTATTAGCGTAGTTAATCGATGAAATTTTAGACTTAGGATCGGTAGCGCTATCTTTAGATTGAGTGTTCTTGCCATCCTTTCCTGCGCTCATATCTATACTGCTTGCTTGCATACCGCTCATTTGATTTGAGCTATAAGCGTTTGATCTGGCGGTGCTATCTTTACTTTCAGCGCTCTTACTATCACTAGCTTGGCTACCTCCATCTTTACTTCCGCTTCCCTCTCCTTGTTGCGGATCTTTAAAAGCATAATTTGCCCCTATGCTTAAAGAATTTGATTTGTCGTATCTGGTGTTGCTTAAATTTGAGAATGTTAGGGTATCTGTTTTTAATCTAAGCTTGCCGTTATCTATGAAATTTCCATTCTCGTCATAGTAGCCTGCGGCTATTAGTGAACCTTTTAGATCGGTATTAGATCCTACCTCTATGTTTAACTCTTTAGCGGTTATACTAGATAGCACGGTCTGTTTTACCATAGTGCTTGATTTGGATCTGGAGTAGTTGGCGTTTATGCTTGAAAGCTTTGAGCCCTTGTAGCTTACGAGGTTATTTGCTTTTAATAAGCTCGCAGCCATTATATTGACACAAAATAGGGCTACTATTAATTTCAAGCACTTATTCATATTTATTTTCATCAAAATTATAAAATTGAATATTCTCAAAATTTTCTAATTCAAGATATGCTTCGCTTGCAACATTATAAATCTCTAGCCTACTTACATAATCGTTATTGTAGAGTAAGAAGTTGGTTTCATATTCTCCTTTTGTGAACACCATAATATCTATTGCTGTAGTGTTCATCGGGAAATTTTCTAACGATAGCTTTTCCGTACCTTTAGGCTCTTTAAATTTTATTAGCATATAACCTACTTCCTTTATCACGCTATCGATCTTTATAAGTTTGAGATGAGATATTAATTCATCTCTGCCTTTAAATTTATATCGAAGCATTATGTTAAGCCATCTTTCTACGTTAGGCGGTAAACTCTTGTTTATAAAAAATTGATCATTTTTCTGTTTGTTCATTTGGCTCCTGTAGGATGGTATATGGACCGATATCCGGGCAGTATGCAAAGTCATCTCCGTTTCTGGCGCGATAATTAGTGATGTATCGAACCGCTAGTTCGAATGCATCGTCACCGTCATCTCCATCTTTAATGCTCCAGCTATCGTATGTGATGATGGGCTCATTACCGCTTAGGCGATATACCTCTCCTCCGACGATAACCATATCTTTGCTTTTTGCGATTTTAAGCACCTCCATTACATCGTCGAATCTCCAAGCGATTCCATAAATTCCGTACTCCTCTCTTAGGCGTATACCGCGTTCTAGCAGATCTTGCGGCACGATATTTACGTAATCTTCATCTATAAATAACCTCGCATATTCATCTTTATTTATAAACATAATCTCTCCTTTTCAATATTGGAAGTCAAAATTTTCATTTGGGCACCCGCCCGGGGCAAATGACCGGGCAATATGCAAAATCATCTCCGTTTCTAGCGCGATACTTAGTGATATATTCGATCGCTACTTCGAATGCATTGTCATCCCCCTCGTTTGTACACCAGCAATCGTATGTGATTATGGGCTCATTGCCG
>ERZ773003.627-NODE-627-length-25157-cov-4.165525_pt1 | contig 25157 bp, 29 predicted proteins | sample MGYA00580668_ERZ773003 | MGnify/ENA primary metagenome ERZ773003 (study PRJEB29015, sample SAMEA2738002) | human oral metagenome | biome: human oral; feature: human-associated habitat; material: dental | place: China | collected 2126 ... | reverse complement strand
GTTTATCAATCAGGACAGTTTGGTTGTCTTATCCAACTTTGTCAAGAGTATTCCAGCATCAAGCAATTAAAAGAGATGCTGAAGAGCGATAAGAAGATCATTGCTGAAGTGATGGAAGAGGAAGTTAAACGTATCCTCAATAGCGATAAGACAACTTATCAGATTGCTAAAGAAGCAGGTGTATCAACAGCAATCATTGACAATTATAGAACAGGCAAATCCAAGATTGAAAATATGACAATGAACATATTGCAAAAGTTGATTTGTGGAAAACAAGAAGCAACAACTTATATAGTGGTAAGTTACAAAGAGAACGACTGGAAGAACGGTTGCTACTATAAGAAGTTTGACAACAAGAAAGATGCTGAAGACTTTTTGAATAAAGAACAAGGCGATTTCAGAACTAGAGAATTGTATGATTTTAGCAAAGAAGACAGAAAAGAAGCGTTTTATAAAGAATGGTGCAAAAAAGAAGTTAGTGAAATTGATGAAACATACAATTGGGACGATGAATTAGAAGCATATACAATCCTTTATCAGCAAAATTGGGAATAAAAAAAGAAAAAGGGTACACTTTTGCAAAGTTATCCGAACTATCTGGAATCAGTATAGGAAGATTATCTGATCTGGCTACAGGGAAACGAAATAATCCAACTATGAATACTCTTATAAAATTGGCGGATGCATTAGATGTAACGCTAGATGAATTGGTGGGAAGAAACGGAAAGTAGTTACAACAAAAGTAAATCTTGGGGCAATTTGCCCCGGAATATAAATAGACTACTTGAAAATTATAAGATTTGTGAGTTCATTTATCACAGAAAATAGTAAAAGTCAATAGTGAATGGGTCTCAACTTTTTCTCGGAATTTTTAGGAATGAAACGTGCTATTATGGTAATGTGGAAATTCACATGAAAGGTACCTGGAGTAGTAGCCAGGTACCTTTTTTCAATGATTGAAACAAATTAAAGGCTTGGATGGTTTTTGGTACAAAGCAAGTGGTAATTTGTTAGAGAAGGGATGGAAGATGAATGAACAAGAAAAGATGAAGCATCAACTATATGGCTTGAATACAGTCGCAGTATTAGAAACCTTATGTATCAATGTGATTGACATCATGGACAGCATAGAGGCTTTTAAGAAAGAATATGGTGTAGGTGCTGGTGCAGAGGTAATCCGTGGACTGGATGAGGTTCAGAAAAACTTTGATATGAATCAAAAGAAGTTAGTTAAGATGGTTGGTGTAGTGTCTGATGGCATAGAAGACTATATGAGTGGTAAAAAGATGATGCCACGTTATCAAATCCAACTGATTGATGATGATCTAGTCTTTAAGAATACAGATGATGCAGTGTATTTGAAAATTCCTGAAGAAGTGTTGGATGGAAATATGAAGGTGAAGTTGTCTAAGCGATTTCTTACAGTCTATGATAAGGGATTTATGGAATGGAGATATTATCCAGAAACAAAGGTTTATTTATATAACGGAGACAATAGAGAAGAGTGTAGTTCATTCTCCTTTGTAAAGCTGCTAAAGGAATCAAATTCTGTAATGGAACGGAAAAGACAGGAAGACCTGAGTAAGAAGGCTAACTTGATTGGAGCAATAGATGGATTCTTTCATAAATATGATCCAAACGGTTATGAAAAAGTCTACGCAAATCAAGAAGATGCAATGATTGATTTCGATAGATATCTTCTGCAGCAACCGGATGCACTTAAAAATGCAATCAGTAAGACTGCAGAGAATGTAAAACTTGCTGATGAAGAGTTACAACACATTCAAACAATACTAACAGCGATTGAAGAATTTACGAGCAAACATTCTTTAAAAGCCGAGAGTTCGTTATTCAACAACTTGGAAACAAGTGCAGAAATAGAAATTTAATAAGACGAAAGGGAAAGTTATGAACAGACAAGAACAGTATCAAAATGCATTAGTGGACACAAACAAGGAATTCTTTATCACATTGATTGAAGGAATCATCTTATCAGTGGCTATCTGGATGATAGGTAAGAATGAGATGAAATTCATAAATCTAGTGTATTATGCAATGATTCCATTTGGTTACAAACTGATAAATTACTTACTATCTAAAACAAGAATTATGCTGATTGCTTCACCTGCATTCTGGATTGGATTATTTATTGCAAAGGTCATTGCTGCAGGTATCATTTGTGTTCCTGCATTCATTTATCAGTTGGTCAAGGTTATTATGAGCAACTGTAAACCAAAGCGAGCCTAATCACTATAGATAACCTTTAAAAGATAGCAGTATATTCTTTGGGGCAATTTGCCCCAGGAAAGGAAAGATGGTGATTGTTTGGAAGAAATAGACAAATATAGGCAGCTTGGTTTCAGAGGTAATAAACTGCAGCAGATCAAGATGGGACTTGAAGAGGGACTAGATGTTTCAATTTACGCAAAGCCAGAATATAACGAATGGCAGATGGAACAAATCAGACTTGGACTAAAGGAACATATTGATGTAGGTATTTATTCCTTTATAACGATACCTGCAGATGAAATGCAGCATATCCGAGAAAAGCTTGTATACGAAAGCGGACAGCTTGAGATACGAGATGAGGAAATCAAGCAGAAAAGATTAAAAAAGATATTGCTGCTGATTGTATCTGCAATTGCAGTTGTAGGATTGGTGTTGATCAGCGTGATTGGTGGAGATAAAATCAAACGCTATATGCAAAGACTTGAAATCAACTTAAAAGATAGTTCTGTTGAAGTGGAATATCAATCAATGTTTAATCCGAGAGATTATATAGTAGATTATTCAGAAGAAAACGAAGTGAAACTAAGCATTGATAGTGATGTTGATACAAGTAAATTAGGTTTGTATAAAGTTAAATATACGATTGATAACGGGATCAAGAGTATCTCCAAAATATTAGATGTCAAAGTTGTAGATAAGGATGCTCCAGTAATCACATTAAGAGAAACTAATGTATCAATGTATCGAACAGATGCATTCTCTTGTGAGGCTTACATCCAGTCAGCAACAGATAATGTGGATGGTGATCTTTCCAAAAATGTTAAGTGTAGCAGTATCGACTCAACTAAGGATACTCAAGTAGTAACGTATAGTGTTGAAGATAGTCAGCATAACAAAGCTGAGTCTACATTGAACCTGCATCTATCCGATAAACCAGCACCTACACCTGATGTTATCTATGTTGAGGTGCCTTCACAAGGAAACAATGGCTCGGGGCAAATTGCCCCAAGCACAAGTACATCACACGGAACGCAATACTTTATGTTTAGTGATGGATACAATCTTGATTCAGGATATTCAGCATGCATAGTTGCTGGCTCTGCTTTTAGAGCTTATTCATGTGAGCCTATTATGGGTTCAGATGGAGTATATAAGGGATATAAATTAACTTATTAAAATATTGGGGCAAATTGCCCCGAAGGGAGAAAACTTATGAACAAGAAGAAATTATTCATCATCGTTAGCATCTTAGCCGCAATTGGATTAGTAGTTATGTTATTTGTGCTACCAAAGCCAAAGACAAACAACACAGCAAAACAAGAGACAAGTAGTGAAACATCTTCATCCAAGGAATCATCTAAGAAGAATGATAAGAAAGATGATAAGAAGGATAACAAACAATCTGACAAGAAAGATAGCAAGAAAGATGATAAAAAGGAAGATAAGAAAGAAGATACTTCCACTACATCATCTGAAACAACAGTTACACCAACTACAGGAACAACTGGTACTGAGACACAGAACAATAACAACAGTTCTTCAGTAACAAATACTCCAACCACAAATACGACACCTTCGACACCTGCTCCACAGCCTATTTATCAAACAATTCACCATGATGAAGTGGGACACTGGGAAACACAGGTTATCCAAGAAGAATGGGATCAGCCAATCTATGAACGTAAAATTATTGGTAATCAGACAGGAAGAATTTATAATTCACTGGATGAGTTTAGTATGCAGGATGATGATGGAGGTTACCATGTTGGTGATGTACAGGTAGGCACAACACACCATGATGCGGTTACACAACAAGTTTGGGTTGTGGATCAAGCAGCATGGGATCAAACAGTAATTGTAGGTTATAGATAAGATATAAAATTAAGTTCAGTCAAATTTTCTCCTAAAGAGGGCGATAGATGTAGAAGTCTACCGCCCTTTTTTAATGGAGAAATCTTAAAAACAACATTGCCTATTTTAATTATCTTCTACAGCAAATAGGCGATGAGATATAGCATCACAACAACAAGCTTCATGCATTATTAAAAATTCATATAGGAGGAATGAAAAATACATGAATTTATTGAATCAATTAAAAAGAAAAGCCATCAAGCTATTAAGCGTGATGGCAGCCTTCATTCTAGCACTTGTGATTCCAATGGGAATCAAACTGTTGCCAGTAGAGGCGAGTAAAGTTAACCTAGATACATTGGAAGTGGGAGACACGTTTTCAGGTAAGCTAGGAACGTCTAACACCAATCCAAGTACAGGTGTGACAAACTTCACGATCGATTATATCGATGGTCTTTTAGGCAGTGCATCTGGACAAATTATAAACCAACTCAGTGTTCAGTGTCTAGAACCAGGTCATATAGGATTGACCTATAAAACGGCATATGAGTCTGGTTCCAAGACATATTATCCATACAATGCAACTGTAACGGATGTTCAACCAGACGGTAGAGTAACGCTACGTATTGATGTACCACGTTACCTGAATCCATACACAGGTGAAGAGGCTACAGGTTGGAGTGCTGGCTTAGGTACAGTACCTTATCAAAGATGTGGTGCTACATGGGTAATTCAGACTGCACCACGAAATATCACGGTAAACGTTACTTTAGATAAATCAAATGGTAATCCTGCAATGACACAGGGCAATCCTGCATGTTATGCACAGGATTTATCTGGTGCCATTTATGGAGTGTACTCCGATGCTGCATTAACAAATGAGCTAGGACGTATTACTACAGATGCCAATGGACATGGCGAGCTAAATGGGATTACAGTGCAACGTAACGCAGTACTTTATACAAAAGAATTAGTAGCACCAAGAGGATTTGGATTAGATGCGCAAGTTTATTCACATATGTTTACTGCGAATGGTGAAACATATAATATTCAGTCTACAGATGTACCATTAAATGACCCACTAACAATTACCTTAAATAAAATATCGGCTGATGGTACAGTTGTGGCTAATCCAGCCAGTCTAGAAGGTGCTGAATTTACTATCAAGTATTATGCAGGACAATACACATTTAACGATTTACCTACTGCTGCGACACGTACATGGGTTATCCAAACAAAGCTAGTTGGTGGAAGATATTTTGCTTTGATGAGTGATACATATAAAGTATCTGGTGATCCATTCTATTTAGATGCAGGTATTCCAACATTACCGTTAGGTACAATTACAGTAGAGGAGACTAAGGCTCCTACTGGATACACGTTGGATAACAAAGTCATTGATGCAACAAACTCTCCAGCGCCAAATATTAAAGATGGTGTGGCACTATTTAATATCGTTGATGAAAACTCATTAGCTAGAGTTATTGGCGGTAATGAATATACAGTTGTAGAAGGCGTTGTACGTGGTGGTTTAGAAATCCAAAAGAAAGATGCAGATACAGGTGCAAATGTTGGTACTGCAACATTCCAGATTGTTAATAAGAATAACTACGATGTAGTAGCTAGAGATGAAAATGGTGATGTTGTGGCTACAGCTGCAGCTGGTCAGACACTACCTTATACAATTACTACTGATGCAAATGGTTACTGGAAGTCCAATGATGCTTTCTTACCTGCAGGTGATTATGAATTGGTAGAAGTATCTGCACCAGCAGGATACTACTTAAATACAACAGCAAAACCATTTGAAATCAAAGACAATGGAGCAACCGTTAGTCTTGATTATGCAGACGATAAGATTGTCATTGATGTAGCGAAGACAGATGGCAAAGGTAATAACGTTGCTGGAGCTAAGATGACCTTAATCGACAAGGTAACTGGTAATGAGATTACTACATTCACTTCAACAAAAGAGAACACGGACATTTCTAAGTTTGTGGAAGGTGGAAAGACTTATATCTTACGTGAAGATGAAGCACCATTTGGATTTAACAAGTTTGAGGATATCGAATTTACAGTAACTGGTACACGCCAACATGAACAGGTAATTATGGCTGTAGATACACGTAAAGTGTTCTACGTGAGCGCAATTAAGGTTGATGCTATGGATAACTCAAAGAAACTAAAGGGCGCTGAATTGACGTTATTTAAGGCTGATGGCACGGTTGCTTTAGATAAGGATGGAAATCCTTGCGTAGGTATTACAGATGGCGAAGGAGTTATCACTTGGGCTGTTGAATTTGCGGATGATTTAGGCGGCTACTACGTTCAGGAAACAGCAGCACCCGAAGGATACAGAATCAATCATGATCACTTCCAAGTAGTACTAAGTGAAGATTATGATTTTGCAGTTAATAATGCCGTAAAGGTTGTTGTAAATGACATGGCATTACCTTCCGTTAAGACAGGTGATACATTCAATGCAGTAGGATTATCTATGATGTTTGTAGGTGGTCTAGCAGTGGCAGTGTTCTTATTTCTTAAGAAGAAACAGTTTGCTGAATAAACTTTATGGACTGAACTCTGGGGCAATTTGCCCCAGAGACATCACAGATGGTGAAAACTATGAAATCAGATAAATTATTAAAAGAGTTAAAAGTAAAGAGAAAAGTTACATATGATGAGTATGTTGCATATCTAAAAGGAAAAAGCGAGGATGAGATTGCAGGAATATACATTGAATTGCAACTGAAACTAGAAGAACTAAATAGGCTTAGTCCAGTGCTATGCATTGGCGGAAGTTCTTTAATGGGTTTAGGATTTCTAGCAAGCTGTAAAGATATGGATATTAATTTAAATGACTTATGGCAGGTGATCAATATTATTGGTGCATCATTATCAATCGCTTATTTGATGTTGGTAATAACTAACATGATCATGCTTTATTTAGAGACGAATCTAAAACGAAAGATTCTCATTATTGATAGTTATAAAAAACTTGGGGCAAATTGCCCCGAGCGTTTTAAAGATTAAAAGAAATGTTGTAAACAGAGAGAGGAGAAATAAAAAATGTGGAACAATAACGTTAATTTATCTGGAAATTTAGTTAGGGATATCGAAGTGAAGGTGATGGAAGGAGAAAGTGGCAAGCATGTAGCAAATTTTACGGTTGCTGTGCAACGTACACGATCAAAGGATGATGCTGCAGACTTTATCAATTGCGTTGCCTGGGGACAGGTTGCTGATTATTTAGGTTCTTATGGTAAGAAGGGAAAGCGTATTGAGTTGGAAGGACAGTTACATACACGTTCCTATGAGAAGGATGATAAGAAAATCTATATAACAGAAGTGTATGTGGATGATTGCCATCTGACTTCAAGCAAGAATTCAAATGAAGAAGAATAGAGGCTTTTAAACTATGGGTATAGAGGAACTTAGAAGAATAAACAGTGATATAGTACACGAAGATGGAAGCATTGATTCGTTTGATAGACAATTAATTGATTTGTCCAGTGGAGTATATAATGTTACGAACCCAATGGTTGTGTCGCCAGAATCTAAATCTATAGCATATGCTGGTGGAGTGGATAAATCAAAACCAATTGTTATTAATGTATCAACGGTTATCAAGCTACGTGAAAAACATCAACTTGGATATGCTTTTGTGAGTAGAATTAATGAGATGTTAGATAAAAGTTATCTGGCATTTGATAGTTTGGTACAGGATACAAGTAGAATTTTTTTACTTGATGAATCTAGTGAATTGCAAGCATATCCTTTAATAGCAGTATGTAGATATGATAAAAACATTAAGATGATTGAAGTAAATGAAATCACATCAATTTACGAGAAAACGGATTTTGATAAATTTCTCTTAAAAACATATGAAAATAACAAAAATTTCTACTGTAACGAGAAAACAAAAGCATCTATTAAATCTCATGCGGGCTTCCAATTGCCCCGAGAAATAATAGATGCTTTATCTGTAATTGATTATAGTGGCTCATTCAATAAAAGTCAAATAGAAGATACAACATCAGTAGAACTAGAAGTGATAGAAACACAGCAAGAGGTTGTAATACCTGTAGAGGAAGCTGAAATTATAGAGGAGAGTAATTCATCTTTATTGGAGAATGTATCCATGGAAGATGATGGAATTGATTTTGATTAAGAATGCTTGGGGCAATTTGCCCCAAGTTTTTAAAGTGAAAGGATGTGAGGAAATGATATATGAATGCTGGTACACGATCCAAGATAAGAATGGGATTGATTTGATTTATTATAGTCAGATTTCTTCAATAAAAAATGAGTTCAGTACCAGTTATAGCTCAGTGCCTGAGTTAAAAAAAGCGATGGAAATTAGATTCTCAAAGTTATTGAGAAAAGGTGTAACGATTGAACTAAATACAAAGGAACAGAATAATGTTACTTTTGATATTTTCTTCAATGGAATTCCTATTTTAGAAAAATGCTGTAATTTTATTTATCTAGGTGATGCTAGAGATGCAATCCATCGAATAGAACGGTATAAGATTCAAAGCTTAGAATCTGTAATTCACAATAAGAGATTGTATTACAAGGTAGCCATCAAAGATAAAGTGTTAATGATTCTCAAGTATCCAGATATGGTATTTCAAGGATATGCGACACCAAAGAGAAATTTTGAAGTAGTTACAGATGATCTCATTTCAAGAATCACAATGGAAATCGCAAAGATAATGGTAAAGATGGGAGATTTGGATGCAGGAGGGAGTTAATCAATTACGAATAAAAGTTAATCCAATGAAGTTGGATGGACGAGAGTATAAAGTATATTTTCCAAAAGGTTCTAGATATGAAGGCTATTATGTAATTTTGGATCTTTCAAAAGCGAAAGTAGATAAGGCTGAATTAAATAGTCTAATCATCGAAGATAAAAAATATAGTAAATACACCATCAAGAATGGTATAGAACAACAAATCATTTCTTTTGATGAGTTGATTTATGTTATGTGTTTAGAGATTTTATCAGATTAGTTATAAGTGATTTTAAAAGATTTGAGGCAATTTGCCCCAGGAAAGGAAAGCAATAGATGGAGAAAAGACGAGAGATAGAGATGACAGAGGATGACTTTAAAGAATTATTGAAAACGATCAATGAAGAAGATGAAGAGTCATCTCTATTAGAAGAAAATCCAGATGAGGAGATCCTGTTCTATGTCAGAAAATAAAAAGTTTGTTACGAAGACAAGAGAGCAGCTTGCGGAGTTCTACCTAAAATCATTAGAAGAAAACGTGATCCCTTGGGAAAAGACATGGCAAGGTTCACGACCAGAAAATCCTATTTCAAAAACAAGGTATAGAGGAATTAATTACCTACTGCTGGAATTCATTGCGACTAAAAGAGGGTATGAAGATACTAGATGGGCTACATTCAATCAGATTGCTGATAAGGATAATAAATATCATCCTAAACAAAAATGGCACTTGAAAAAGGGTTCTGAAGGAGTGCCGGTAGAAATAGCCAAGATGATCAATCGTGAAACAAAGCAAAGTATTGATTTTGTGGAATATGCAAAGATTGTTGGTGATGATCCAAATGAAGCAAAGAACTATGCAGTGATGTTACGTACTTATACAGTATTTAACTACTCATGTATAGAAGGTGTACCTGAGCGTACAAAGCGAAGAGAACACACGGTATCTATGCCTGCTTTACAAGAGTTTTGTGATGAAGCTTTAAAAACAATGGGTGTTGAGTTAAATCATTATGGTGATCGAGCATTCTATAGTGTGAAAGATGACAAGATTGTATTACCTACAAAGGATTCATTTGAAACTATTGCGGATTATTATGCGACACGATTGCATGAAACGGCACACTCTACTGGAGCAGAAAAACGCTTGAATAGGGATTTGAGTGGAAGATTTGGAAGTGCTGAATATGCTGAAGAAGAACTGAGAGCAGAGATTGCATCATCTATTCTTTTTGCAGATCTACATATGCCAACTGAAGCTAAACTATTAGATAATCATAAAGCGTATATTCAATCTTGGATTGAAATATTAAAAAATGATCCAAAGATTCTTTTCCAAGCAATCAAAGATGCAGAAAAGATTAGTGATTATATCCAGGAGCAGGCACCAATCGCAAGAGAGAAAATACACCAAGAAAAGTTGCAAGAGGAAAATCAACAGGATTATTCCAAATACATTCAGGAGAAAATCAAGGATGATTTTTTAAATGAGAGAGTATCTGAGATGGAATATAGATGTCTGGATGAACATCAGGACTGGATTAATGATAAGTTTGATGCGTATAAGAAGGGCGATTCTGAAGAGGAAAAGAGTGCTACATATGAAACCTTACGAGATGCAATTCTAATCAATGCTGGCTTTAGATTAATACATGAAAACCAGGAAGTATTATCCAGTGATGCAAGCATTATGAATGAAGGTATCGTGGGGATGGGCTTTGAAGATGAAGGAATAAGTTTTTAATTAGAAAGAAGGAAAATAACATGAAGAATATTAGACATAAAGTATCTGCAGCAATTACTACAGTATCTGTAACAGCATTGAACGTAATGACTACGCATGCTGAAGGATTAACATTCAATGAAGGAGCAGCTAAATCACTTGTAGAGACATTCTTCAAGCCATTAACAAGTTTCTTATTATGGTTTGTGCCTTTAGCGGCTTTAGCAGCAAGCATTTGGGTTTATATCAAATGGACAGGAAAAGATGAAGCTGAGCAAGAACAGAAACCATGGTCAAAGTCAGTTGTAAAGATTGTTACTGGTGCAGTTGTTGTTGAAGCCTTATCAGCAATCATGAAAGTTTTTGGACTTTAAAGAGTCTGGGGCAAATTGCCCCAAGTTTTTAAAGAGAAAGGATGTGAGGAAATGAAACCAGGAGATATGCTGTTGGACATGATTAGAAATATGATCTGGTTCTTCTGTAAATTCTCATTTGAATTAATGGATCAAATCTATAAAATCTTAAAAGAATTAATAGGATTGAATCTAGGAAATTTTGATTTTATTTGGAATTGGTGGACTGGATTACTTGTTTTAACAGGTTCCTTAATCATCATTCGATTTGTATTTTATTATTTACAGACAATAACGGATGAAGAAAAGATATTAAAGTTTAGTCCAACGGATGTATTTAAAAAGTTTGCTATTTTAGGAATTGTTATTTTACTCATGCCAGGGTTCTTTAAAGGAGTCTCTGGTATTTCAAGTGGATTAACAAAAAGCATAGGCACATTGATTACAGGTTTTGATGAGAATACAAAACCATCATCAATAATGGTTGCTGCAGGATATGGTGGAAGTGATGTTTCTGAAGTTAAATTAGATACGATTGATATTAATAAACTGAATACAACAAAAGATGCTTATCTAATTTATCCGTCTGCTTTTGATATTGTATTTGCTGGAGTCTCTGCTGGTGTGGCAGACTTTTTATTTGTGTTTATAGGAATTCAAGTTGCACAGCGCATTATTAATCTTCTATTGAAGATATTGATTTCACCATGGGTATTTTCTGGAATGTTTGATCCAGACAATAATACCTTCTCGATATGGTGGAAATTATGCCTGGCAGATTTTTTAACTAATTTTTATCAGATGATGCTAGTAATTTTAGTATTGGCAGTTACACCAGCCGTTCCAATTTCTGTACTAGCAAAAGTGATTTTCTTTATCGGTGCCTTATCTGCAGTAATGAATGCACCTACTGGTATTGCACAGTTGCTTGGAGGAGATGTTGGTGTAGGCACTGCATTCCAACAGATGCAATCATTAGGCATGATTTCTTCTGCAATGAGCGGTATTGGTGGTATGGCTGCTGGAGCGGCTCTTACAATGGGTGCTAGTGCCATTTATGGAGGCGGACGTGTAGCAGGTGGGACTGGATTACTACATTCTGCAGGAGAAGCTTTAGGTGGTCTTACAGGAGGCTCTGGAGGTATCCTTGCAGGAATCGGAAATACAAACGGTTCTGAAGGTGGTGCTAGTCCTTTGGGGCAAATTGCCCCAAGCCAGGTAACAGCAGTCGGAGTACCAGGATTAGATGACTCTATGATGCCACAAAGCAGTGTAAATCCATCCATGATAAGTGGATTGGGAAGTGGAGATGGCGAAGGTACACCTAGACGAATGACAAAAGACGGTAATTCTATTGCAAGAAGAATTGCGGACATGAATAGTAATAGCAGAATTGGACGTATGGTAAATCAGGCTGGATCAAGTCTATATCAGATGTCAGCAAATCGCTTATCTAGACCTGTTCAAACACGTACAAGAGGTGGAATGATCCAGAGTAGACAGTCTCATGTTGTTACTGCAGCAAGAGCAGCACATAGAATGTATGATGCAGCTAAAGGAGGTAGTAACGAATGAGATTTAATAGTCCAGCACCTTTTAAAAGTGGAAAATTGGTTTTAGGAAAATATAGAAAGGTGGATTTAATAATACTTGCAGCAGGTATTATTAGTACTTTCTTTTTCATGTATGTATATTTATCTGCACTGGAAGGAAGAAGTGCAGTTGTAATTGTGCTATTGGCACTTCCTACAGGTATTGGCTATATGCTAATCCAACCTTATGGAATCTATCACAACTGGCTAGAGTATCTGCATGTACTCTTTTTATTTAGCCGTACAAGAAAAGTATGGGTAAGTGCTGGTGAATATCAAAATACTGGTGGAAGTTCAATAGATGAGGAAGTTAAGCCATGAATAAAATAAGAAAACTAACGAGCCTAGAAAAGAAACAAAAAGATAGGCTGATAAAAGCGAAGAAGGACACAAAAACTTTGCGAAAAAAAGTAAATACAACAATGGATTGGATGAATATCCGTGAAGTTGGAGAAGACTATATCATGCTGAAGGATGGGAACAAGGAAGCATGGATCAGAGGTATTAAAGTCAATCCACATGATATTTTCTTAGATGATTATGAGGAACAAGTTCGACATGTCGATAGACTGAGAATTTGTTTGAATAAGTTATGCTTCAAAATATATTACAGCTTTGTATTAACAAAAGTTGATGTCCAATCATATATTGATCAGATTATTGAAGTGCAGAGAATGGAAGATGACCGTATTATCCAGACAATGATGGATGGAGATATCGATAAATTAGACAGCTTCTGTGATGCATATAAAGAATTAAATTTCTTTATCATGATCCGTTCTAGCGATCCAAAAGAGTTAGATAAAAATTATTGGGAATTGTTTAATGAGTTTTCTGTTGCAGGCTTCCAGCCAAAGAAGTTGAATGAATTTGATTTTTATAACTACATTGCGTATGTCTTTGAAAATACCCCAGTGCCAGATTACTACTATTCCAGGGGAATATTCTCATATGAAAATGTCGAAATGGAATACAATGCGAATGATGATCAATATGAGTTGGTAGATAATACAAAACCATTATTAGATGCAAGGGATGCACCTATTGAAAATCTCATTCCAGAGATTAGTACGATCAGACAATCGAGAATGGCACCATTTTGTTTCTCATTAAAGCCAGATCATTACATGATAGGCGAGAAATACGTATCCAATATCTTGATAAAGCGATTACCACAGGGATACAGTCTTGGAATTCTTTGCGATTATGTAAATAATCCAAATATCAAGTTATTTATGACAACGGATACTGCAGATGAAAGCATTGCTAAAGGACTCAAGATGGAGTACCAGGAAAAGGAAAGAAAGTATTACCAGACCAGGGATCCACAAGTCAGACAACATCTGCAAAATGACCTAGCATCTTTGGATGAGTATATTCAGGAAATCCTACGTGATACGGATAGAACACATAATGTCATTATGGTGTTATCTGTATATGCAGACGATTTACAGAGTCTAAGAGGAATGGTAAAGGATATAAAACTACGAATGCGCAGCATAGGCTTCATGCTTGCAGATGCAAGATATTTAGAAGAAGCTGTTTTACGTATATCCTGTCCTTTATTCTTTAAAGCAAAGTCTCCGTTCATCGTTGAGCAGAACTTTGGCTTCTTACTACCTTCTAGAGGTGTTGCAGGACTATGGCCATACGTTTTTGAAACACTGAAAGATCCAAAGGGTATGCTGCTAGGATGTGAGCTACAGAATAAGGGAATCATCATGTTTGATCCATTCTTCTATAACACGCATAAGAGTGAGGCTCGTTTAACACAACGCATCAATGGCAATATGATTGTTGTTGGTAAATCCGGTTCAGGTAAGAGTACGACAATGGGACTTCTTATTAGAGACCTCATAAAGAGAAAAGTCCGGATTGTATGGATTGATCCAGAAAATAAGAATAGAAATCTTACCAAGAAATATGGTGGAACCTATGTTGCTTGGGGACAAAAAGGAAATATCATCAATATCTTTGACTTGAAGAAGATTACTTCAGAGGAAGAAGATGGGGATGAGAAGATGTATGATACTGAGATTGCTATCTACAATGTCATTGAAGATATTAACCAGGTACTACAATTCTTATATCCAAATATTTCTGAAGATACTTTAACTTTCACTGGTGATATTACATTTAGAGCATATGCGAAAGTTGGCATTATAAGAGATGAGAATGGACAATTTGCAAGTTTTAAGGGACTACGTTATGAAGATATGCCTACATTCGAGACATTTAATGAATGCCTGGAAGAGAGAATCAAAGAGTTAAAAGAAGATACTGCAGATAGAGTTGAATTGGATCGCTTGATGGATCTAAGAATGAAGATGCAGCGTATCATGGTTGAATGGAGTGTTTACTTTGTTGGTCATACAACAGTTACATTTACAAATCCAGAAAGACAGATCATTGCCTTTGGAACAAAAGCATTATTTAACGCATCTTCTAATCTGAGTGCAGCTTTAAATCACATTATGTTCAAGTTCTCCTGGGATCAATGCCTGGATAACAATGACCAGTCAGCCTTCATCATTGACGAGGCACACACAATGATTCTGCAAGGTTCTACAGCACCATTGATTGCTCAATTCTACAGACGTGCTAGAAAGTATAACTGTATGATGATTGTCGGTACACAAGAACCACGAGACTTCGCAGATGACAGGATCATCACGCACGGTAAAGCAATTTTTAATAACTCTACATATAAGATCGTCATGTACCTGGATAAAGATGCATGTAATGACGTATTGAAATTATGCAACTTCAATAGTAATGAAATTACTTATCTGCAGAATTTCCAATTAGGACAAGCAATCTTTATTTGCGGCAACAGAAGAATACCGATTCAAATCATCGCTACTGATCAAGAATTAAAAGAAATAGGAGTTGAGTAACCACAATGAAGATATCCTTTGAGAAGCTGTTTAAATGGGTTTGTACGGGCTTTCTTATTATGATGATAGGAATGGTACCTATAATGGCAATTGGCACCGTTCTACAGCCTGTAGTGACTGCTACGAATGCAATCGTATCCTTCTTCAAAGGTCTGAATGGAAATACAGATATTGAAGGCATAGAAGAAAGTGTAAAAGCCTGGATAAATAGTCCGGAATACCAAGGTATATCTAAGTATAAGCCTTCTGATTATCGCTCATATTATCTTGCACAGTCTATCTCATTTTATTATTACAAGACAACAGGTGAATTTATCGTAAGCGATGGTGATTATGAAACGTATATGCAGATCTTCAAAGATGCAGATTCACAAGAGTGCTTGAAAGAGATTGAATCAAGATATGGTTTCAAAATGAGTGAAGATGAATCAACAAATGTAAGATCACTGGCAGTTGCGTTGTTACCTGGAGGACAAAGAGGAATCAACGATCCAGTAGGGGAACCGGTTGAAAGGGCGATTGCATGGATGACACAGATAGCCAATGATGATAGTTATGGTTATTCTCAGGTAACTAGAAATGGCAATCCAAACTACGATTGTTCATCCTTAATTTGTTCAGCAATGAGATATGCAGGTGGATTTAATGTGCCAATTACTTCCACACACTCAATGCGATTGGTATTTACTAATGCGGGAAATTGGATATGGATTCCTAGATCTGAGTTAGGAGATATTTCTAATGAAGCTGTTATAAGCGGACGTTCCAATCTAAAAAGGGGAGATATCCTTCTGAATGAAACAGAACATACAGAAATCTACCTTGGAAATGGACTTAATCTAGGTGCGCATTGGGATTGGGATGGAGTTAATGGTGATTCATCAGGAAAGGAAATCTGTAGTGGATTGTATTGGGATTCAAATTGGGATGGCGTTTTACGTTATGTAGGAAATTAGTTTTTGGGGCAATTTGCCCCAAGAATCTAAGTCAATGGAAAATTTTGTAAATTGTCTCAACAATCTATTGACATTACTTAGTAAACTTAGTAAACTAAGTGTGTAAGGAGGATATATATATGAAACAAGTAACTTGTTCATTTTCCATGGATAGAGAGGTCTACAATTTATATAAAAGCATAGTCGCAAAAAATGGTGAGAATGTGAAAGGAAACCTTGTGAGATACATGAAGAGCGTGATCGCACATGAAACACCTAACGCAGAAACTATAGAGGCGATTAATGAAGTGCAAAAAATGAAATCCGATTTCTCGATTGGAAAAACTTATGATACTGTTGATGAGATGATGAAGGATGTACTCGATGTATAAAATACGACCATCGGCAAAATTCCAAAAGGATTTGAAGAGAATACAGAAAAGAGGGTATGATATTACATTGCTAAAAGATGTTCTTAATCTTTTAGTCAATGGGAAAATACTTCCTATAAAGTATAAAGATCATAATTTAAGTGGCAACTTTAAAGGGTGTCGAGAGTGTCATATTACACCCGATTGGCTCTTGATTTATGAAATCGCAGAGAATGAACTGATTTTATATTTAACAAGAACAGGAACCCATAGCGATCTATTTTAAACAGTATCAAGAGCAGCACACTCAACCATTCAGGTCTTGTGTGCTGCTTTTAAAATGCTTTAACTGCATGGATGCCTTCGCAGTTGATTCTGCTCAGGCTTCCTTTTTTTAAAGCAATCTGTTTTAGCAAACAGACTGCTAAATTAATTCTGATTTATCTTTCAAAGTTCCTTAGCACTCCGACCTTATCGCATAGACGAGATACAAAACAAGGATACGAGTTTCTTGTGAAACTCTATCAAGCAGCTTTGCTGTCCTTTGTTTTTTATCTCTTGCCGTTACACATTTACGAGCCTTATTTCATGGATTGACCCTTGTCATTTTTTTCATCCTATGACAGTAAACTGTCAAGGACTTCGCAAGCTCAAAAAATGCAAGGGCTTCGCAAGTCAATCACATTTCATTGGCTTGACTCTTCAATGTTTCACTTGTCTATGCTCTTGCGTAGTCGTGCTAAGGAAAGCACTAGAGAGATAGATTACCGAAAGGTAGATGAGGAATTAAGACATGAAACATTACTACAGATTCATAATCAACTACGATGAAGACGAAACACGTATCTTCATCAGTCCAAAGGAACTAAAGAAAGGTGCTGTTGCTGTTGTCCATTCTTATGGTGAGCAATTTGCGATTGCTACCGTCTTAGAACCAGTCACTGAACTTGAAGCACTTACCGGTCATCAACGCAAATGTCTTGAAGATGTCATTTGTACAGTTGATGTCACAGAGTATCTTGTAAAGCAAAGAGCAATTTCTGAACGTTCCAAACTTGAAGAGTTGATGGATGAAAAGATGGCAGAGTTGAAGTATGAAGACCAACTTAAAAAGACGGCTGATAGAAGCGCAGACTTCAAAGTTCTCTATGAAGCATATCTCAAAACATTATCGCCTGTTACAGATGATGTACAGGAAACTTTAGATGGTGAATAGTTGTTGGATGTGGGAAGAGCAATCTTCCCACAACAACATCAGATGAAAAGGAGAACATATGGATTACTTGGTTATGAAAGCACTCTTTCAACTAATGATTGATAAGAGCCATCGTAAATTTATCAAAGCGATAATTTCAATTGAAACGGATGTAGAAGATGAAGACAGATTAAATAGGTTATATGACTTCTACATGGAAGATGATGATATGTCGTTATTAAATTATGCTTTAGTTGAGTAATGGCTTTGGGGCAAATTACCCCAAAGACTGCCGGCTCCACCCAGCCAAGATAATTTCCTTGGCTGACGTTACGCATGGCAGTAAAAACGTAGCAACACTTTACAAAAAAATTACCAAAAAGATTCTTGGTAATAGTTTTTTGTTCGTGTTTATATTGGTTCACCACTTCGTATCTCATATAAATGGATACTCGTGGTTTTCAATCTATGATTCCAGACAAAATCGCAAAAAACGCTCTATTTGTCTGGAAAGCGAGATAAGGAATTTCGTAATACGAAATTCGGTGTAACGCAATTGCTCAACGAGCAATTCGCCTATTTTAAGGGCTTTTCGAGCGTATACAATTCGTAGACGTTGTATACGGTTTTTTCGAAACGTATTACGTTTGTATACGTTTTTTTTCGTTGCATCTTATTCATTTTCGATTTGTTTTTTCGCTTAAAACTACTCGAATGAATTTAAAAAAGTAAAGAAATTTTAGAAAGGAATAATCAAAGAATGGCTAAAGATGTTTTGTCTTTTCGCATGAGTGAAGATATAAAAACGCAATTAAAATTATTAGAAACTATGGAACTCAGTAAGGCATCTTCTGAAAATAGAAGACCATTTTCTAGAACAGAAATTATCGAACAAGCGATTAGAAATTATTATGTTTATCAAACAGATGGAGTAAAAAATCATCCACAAACGCAAGCAATGAGAGCAATCATTGATGAGATTTTTCAAAAGTATATGAGTCAATTGAGTGATGATATTGGAAAGGAATGGTATGACATTCGGTTACTTCTTTTGTATGTACAAGTGATTTCCAGAACATTAAATTTCCAAGAACAGCCACCAGAATTTGCGTTGAAATTTATCAATGGACGATATGATTTTGAAGATGAAATTGAAATGAAAGTTAATCGTGATCTAAAAGATTCTAGAGTTGTTTCATTAATAAAATCCATCCAAGATATACAAAAAGATATGAAGAAGAAAGAAGAAAATAATCAAAACGATTAGGAGAATGGAGAATAAAAAGATGATGAATAAGAATTTACTATTGAAAGAAATTTTAAAAAGAGAGAAGAAACTTAAAGAGTTCCAAGTAAAAATTGATGCACTAACTGAAGAGAAAAACAAAGTGCAATTTGAACTTCTTGAATTAGAAAAGGTTCAGAAAAAGTTAGAGGTGCTTGAAGCTGATACGCAAAAAAAGAAAGCACAAATTGAAGAAAGTTTTCAGAAGTTATTAGAAAAACAAGAAGAAAAAATAGAAGAGAGACCAAAGGAATAAATGCCGGTAGAGATAGATAAGATCAGATTTTTTGAACTAGGAATGAAAGCACCGAAGAATTCTAGATTTAAAGGAATTATTTCACAGGATACAGTATTCGGTAGAAAAGGATGGTTGGATTACACCGGACGTGAAGAAGCAACGCAACCCGATAAGGAGTTTTATGAAGACGGAAATGGATTCATAGGATACACGTTACGTGAGGAAGCTGCTGAAGGTTTAACCATGACGTCAAATGGTACATATACAGCCGAAAGTATTCATGAGTTTAAAAACATCTGTAGAGAATCATTCAAGGATAAAGGCGATATTGTGTGGGATATGGTTGTGGCATTACCGACATATGATTATGCAGAAAGTTGTGGACTTAGAACACAACATGATTATGCTGGGCTTGTTTCAAAAGTATTGCCACAGTTTTTTAAGAAAGTTGGGTTAGATCCACAGAACATGTTATGGTGGGAAAACTATCATAAAAATACAGAGCATCCACACATGCATATTTGTTTTTTAGAGAAGAATAAAACTCGTTCAAGAGGGAAAGTTACTTTAAAACAATTAAAAAGTTTGAAGGCAATTATCATAAAAGAATTATCTTTGAGAGAAGATTTTTTTAGAGATACAGCAATAAAGCCTGAACAATTTTTTAAAAATAAAGATGCCGAGATTAAAGAGATGATACGTGCATCAAAGAACTATGACTTCAGTAAAATCAAAACTGTAACAGACCTCGCATTAGTTTTACCAAGATATGGACGTATGCAATATGGTTCTTATCAGATGATGCCATATAGAGAGAAGTTGGATGAGATTGCAGAGGAATTTCTAAACTCAGATGCACTTAAAGAGATGTATAAAAGTTTCTTAGAAAAACTAGATACTCTTTCACAAACAATGGATAAAGCTGCAGGTACGGACATAGCAACTATTAAAGATACTGAAATTAAAAAACTACATAAACAAATTGGAAACATTATTTTGGATCAGATTAAAGACATGCGAGCTGCCAATTATAAGAGTGCAAGATTGGATAAGCCATTTGTAGAAAGACAATTTGAAAAGGCAGAAGTACCTTTACTAGAAAAGAACAGTAATAATCCAGAATGGAAAGAGTACCTGGAAGTGAAGAGACAATTAGAAAATGTTAATTCAAAAGGTGAAAAGATGAATCATTCCTTTCTGCATGGATGCATAGAAACACTTGAAGGATTGGTAAATAAAATTACAGATTCTAAATTAAATGCTTTGGTTTCACATAGATTAGCAAAAATGTATTTCTATGGTGAAGGTGGAATCACTGATCCACTAAAGACAGTCAAATATGCAAAGCAAGCCATCAGGAATGGATACACAAAAGATTATATTCTCCTGGCAAAGGCACAGTTCAAACTGGATAGGGTATCTGAAGGAATGGATACATTGTATGTTGGAATGACACATGGAGATCCGCTTGCTACATACTCATATGGAATTCATGAAGTAAAAGGGGACATATGTAATAAGAACAAGATAGATGGCTTTAGATGTATCAAAGTGGCTGCAGAGATGGGTTGCCTTCCTGCTATCAACTACTTGAAGACACATGATAAGGCTGGATTTAAAGAGACCGTGGAGAAGAATCTTGGGGTAAAGATTAAGAAGCCGGTTATTTCTTCAGGTAAACAGATGAGTGAAGCTGCTAAGTATATGTATAACTCTTCTCAACTTAGCGTAGCGACAGGGCTAATCAATCGAGAGATTGAAGCGTATCTGAATAATGATAAAGAATTAGAAACGGAGTGGTAAGCAATGGGAAAGATTATTAGATTTTTATTTCTATCAATCACTGCAGCGATGGGAATTCTCTTTTTAGCAATCCAGGTAATTCACTTAGGAGTTACCCATGATCCACAAGTATCTTTTGATTATAGGTTCCTTCTTCTTGGTGAAGATTATGTATTGCTGAAGGTAGTAGGAGCATTGATTGGACTAATGACCTTCCAGATCTTTTATGCTACCTTCTTTGGAAGAAGCGGACATGGAGCAAAAGGAAAACATAAACGTGCCTTGACGAGCCAGGAGAAGAAACAGTTTTCTGATGTTGCTAATTGGCAAGAAATAAAAAGAAATAGTCAGAGACTTGAATATGATGATACAGGGCATCTAAAAACAAGATCCATATTGATTTGGTTAGATCATGTACTGGATCCATTTAGAAGGTTTTGGAATGAATGCTGTACGATTCTAAAGGTTTCTGATAAGCACCGTAAAAATACAATCCGGACTTATGAAATAGCAGGTAAAAAAACGAATTTTAGAGGTGGTATTCCGTTAGCTGTGAAATGGAATAGACTCTATGTTGATGCGGGTGATAATCACGCAATTATCAATGCATCATCCAATGCTGGTAAGACAGTTTCTTTTGTAAATCCTATGATTGATGCCTTACGTATGACAGGTGAATCCATGATTATTAATGATCCAAAGGGAGAGTTATTATATGAACACAAAGAACAATTACTTTCTGATGGATATGATGTAAGGGTAATTAATTATATTCACCCAGAGGAAGGAGATAGATATTCTACATTAAGCGTTGTTATTGATTCATATCGAAAGGCTGAAAAAGAATACTTGGAGAGCAAGGAAGAATACACTGCAAAAATCAAAGAATACCTGGATAAAATAAACGCTGCTGAAGGGCTACAAAAACAAAGGCTAGAGAATGAATTGTTAGAGTATAAGAAGTACTATGCACCAGAGTTTGACTATTCTAAAGCAGCTATGTTTTTAAGAGAACTTGCAGATCAGTTCTTTTATGATCCAAAGGCACACAATGAGGCACATTTTAATGACCAGGCTTCTAGTTTGTTCCAGGGAATCGTGTTTTTACTATTAGAGGAAAAGTCCTATAATCCAGAAAGTAAGAAAAGAGAACCTGTTCCGGATGAGGAAATCAATTTCAAGTCCGTAATGGAAACATATAGATCAGGAATGGAAACAGTATTGGTTAAAGCAGGTGCAACCGTCATGAAAGTACCAAAGTTGAAATTCTTGTTAGAGAGAAAGCGTAAGAAGACAGATGAATCCTATAAGAAATTAATGGCATTCTTGAGTACTGGAGATAAGGAAAGAGGTTCTATTGTTACTTCATTTGAAAATAAGATGAAGGACGTTACCTTAAATGAAACTGTCTTACGAATGATGGCAAAATCAGATTTTGATGTTGCGGATATTGGAAGAAAGAAGACAGCACTATTTATAGTCGTTCATGGTGAAAAGGACACATATTATAGATTAGTATCCTTGATCATTAATCAGACCTTCCAATTACTGATGCAATTAACTGAAGAGCAACAAAAAAAGACTGGTAAAAAAAGACTGCCAGTACCATGTAATTTAATTTTTGATGAATTTGGAAACTTTCCAGCACTTAAGAATATTAAAGGTATTTTGACTTTTAGCCGTTCTGCAGGATTTAGATCATTCATGGTAGTCCAGGATTTACATCAGTTCTCTGAGATATATGGAAGAGATGTGGAATCAATCATTGAAAATAACTCAGCTAACTTTATTTACCTATATGGTAAGGATATGGATACGATCAAGCGTATTTCAGCCATGAGTGGTAAGAAGCTTGTATGGAAATCTGATAAGGGTTCTTATGAGGAGGCTCCAGTTATTTCTACGGATCAATTACAACAATTATCTATGGGTGATGCAGTTATTATCAGTGCAAGAAAGAAGGCATATATCTTCAGAATGCGTAATTATAAGAAGTATTCATTCTACAAGCATAAGAAGAAGTATGTTCCTGGAGAAACAAGAAGATTGCGTAATGTAAGAGTGTATAACGTTCAAGAGCATTATGATGCAGACCAAAAGATTAGTGATGCATTTGATAGTAAGAAAGACCTACTGTCTGGTGATCCTCAGTTATCTGCAGAGTTAAAAACAGGTATTGAACAACTGCAGGAGAAACAATCATTGATTCCAACTGCAGGATTTGGATTAGGTGCTGCAAAATAAGGAGAAGTCATAATGAATACAATAAAGTTTGTAGAAGAAGTACGCTTAAAAGAAGCGTTTTGGGATAAATATAAATACAGAACAAACATTCTGGCTAGTCAATTTGAGAGTGTTGCGAGACATGGTGGTGTAGATCTGCTTACTGCAGAATTGGTGGAAAATAAAACAACAAAAGAAACAGCAATCCAATTTGTATCCTTTGAGTTTAAACTGGATGATATTAAGAAGGCTATAGCACAAGCTGAAGAAAATAGCCGCTTCTGTCATAAGTCTTTTATAGTGATTCCATTAGAAAAAGAAAAGGTAATCAATGATAGATACAAAGATTACCTGAAGAAAGCAAAGTATATTGGAGTCATGGGAGTTGCAACAGATGGTAGATGGACGATTCTACACAAACCGTGGACACATAAGGATGAGGATTTGGAGTACAACCAGGTATTATTAAAGATGTTGGTAAATAGTAGTAAATCAGTAATATAAGACGTAGCTAGAGATTGTATTAAATGTACAAATGTGATACCATTCAGTTGTAGTTAGTGGAGAGTCCTAGCCGTAGTAGGAAGTTGACAAAATGTGGAGAGTCCTAGCCGTAGTAGGAAGTTAAAAAATGCCTCATTATGAGGCTTTTTTTGTGGAGGGATTATGGAAAGAAAAATATATCTATATACAATATCTAATAGTTATATAAACTATCTGCAGCAATTTGACACAAAAATATCATTGCATAATTCAACGCAAGGTAGTGTTTATGTAGGGGCTATTTTAGAGATAAGCAATGATGTTTCATACTTTGTACCTTTAACAAGTTATTCAAAAGAAAAAGAAGAGAGAATGAAACATAGAAAGCAATTGGTTTTAAGCTTACACGAGCTTGGAGACAGTGATAACAAACTGGGATATATGTTGTTTAACAATATGATCCCTGTGCCAAAGGCAGAATTGCAACTAATTGATTTATCAGACCAAAGCATTCCAAAGAATAGGATGATGAAGCTGCAGCAAACTTATATGCGAAGTATCTTAAGTGGGATAGAAAACAAATCAGCGGTAGTCTATAGAAAACAGATTGATGGTGATCCATATTATGTAAGATGGTGTTGCAACTTTACGCTATTGGAAAGAAAGTGCATGGAGTTTATTGATAGTAATTACAGTCAGGTACATATAATTGAGAAAAATGAAGATTGCGAGATAGAAATTTAAATTCTATAGATTGAGAAAATATGAGAGATAGAAAATGAAAAACTTGAGATATATACTTAAAGATTATGCGAAAATAAAAAAATCCAAAAGAGTAAAGCATTCTATGCTTAAGAAAAGTATTGTGATTATATCATTTTTGATTTTTGTTTTAGCAGCATACTCTGCAGTAATAAATGATTTCAAACTTTTTATAATTGCTGTTTTTATTTTCATTCCAATTTTTCTGTTGGCTATAAATTTAGACTCTGATCCTAAGTATTTATCTATGTTTGGAACACTAAAGGAACTAAAAGAGGATGATAACATAGAGGAAAAAGTAAAAGAAGCTAATGAAAAGCGTAATGAAGATGGGAAAATATTAAAAGCTATCAAAGAGATACATAAAGAAAACAATTGCTTTTTTATAAAGTCTATAGCTGATGTTATAGAAAATATTTTGCAGGAGGATGCTGAACTAATGCGTAAGCAAAGTGATGAAATGGCTGATGCGGTTCCTGAATGGTTTGAATATTTTTTGGGT
>ERZ773003.624-NODE-624-length-25234-cov-10.026530_pt1 | contig 25234 bp, 22 predicted proteins | sample MGYA00580668_ERZ773003 | MGnify/ENA primary metagenome ERZ773003 (study PRJEB29015, sample SAMEA2738002) | human oral metagenome | biome: human oral; feature: human-associated habitat; material: dental | place: China | collected 2126 ... | reverse complement strand
ATGCGCACCCCGACCGCCGCTGACAGCGCGCAGGCCACCACGATGATCGCGGTGAGCCCCGTGGCCGAGGGCCTGAAGAGATAGACCGCCGCGACGACAATGACGAGGGTCGCGACGCCGCAGCCGACGATCGCCAACAGCGCCTGCGGGCCCCGGACTCGATCCGGCCGCATCATCGGCACTCCGTTCCGGGCTCCTGAACGCATCGCTGCCGCAGGATGGCGGCGAGCACATGCCGCTGTGGCTCGATCACGATCAGCCTCCTTGATGATCGGAGCTGCTACTGTCCGCGCCACTCAGCCTAGCCTGGCGAGTGGGCTCGACGCCGGTTAGCCGGGTCGAATGGGCGTGCCAGCCGCCACTGTCGGGCCGTGTTGGGGATTTGGGCCTGGCGGGGGAATACTTGCCCTTGATCGGACGCCGCCGAGGATCGGCGCCGGGCCCTAGCCGAGAGGAACCCTGCCATGACATACGTCATCGCCCAGCCGTGCGTGGATGTCAAGGATCGCGCCTGCGTTGACGAGTGTCCGGTGGACTGCATCTACGAGGGCGAGCGGAGCCTGTACATCAACGCCGACGAGTGCGTGGACTGCGGCGCCTGCGAGCCCGTGTGCCCCACGGAGGCGATCTTCTACGAGGACGACGTCCCCGAGGAATGGGCGGACTACACCCGCGCCAACATCGACTTCTTCGAGCTGCGCGGCCTCGGCTCGCCCGGCGGCGCCCAGAAGACCGGCGCCCTGGACTACGACGACCCCATGATCGCCGCTCTGCCCCCGCAGAACGAGGAGTACCGCGCCGAGCACGGCCTCGACTGAGCGCACTCGTCGGAGCGGCGGGACCGCGGCGTAGGGAGGGGCTGCCATGGATGTTCGATTCACCTTCCGCGTGCTCAGGTCGCTGGACCTTGGGTCGTTCAGTGGCAGAGTTCCTGAAGAGCTGAGCGGCACGATCTGCGTTCTTTGGTGAACACGGGCCTTGATGGACTGCAGCACCCGCTTCTCGATGACGCGCGGAGGATCCTCGACTCCGGCGGTTGTGGGACGACTCATCGCCAAGCCACTCAATCGGCGGGCAGGCGGGTCTGGGAGATCCGTATGTCTGGAGGAGCCGCCTGGCGAGGAGCCCTCGTGCTGGAAGGCGACGTGGGCTGGATTGTCCACGTCGATCAGCATGACAAGTTCCATTCAACGGTCGCCGGCGTTCTCAAGGCGTCCACCGCTGAGGCGTGGATGCCCAGGAGACTCGACCGCGACGTGCTTGCGCAGGACCTGGAGCGCCGTCGCCTGCGCGAGGTCCGGCGAGTCATGGTGGAGCAGTTCGTCGACGTGTTGGTCCAGGCTTCGCGGACACCGGATCAACCCGTGCTTTCCAGTGTTCAGACGGCCTCTGCTGAGTCTCCTCGCCGTATACCGATCGAAGCGATCATCGTGCCTGGGGAGGCGTCGGACGTCGCGTGGGAACAGGCGCACGAGCATGACGCACTGGTCGAGGTCTTGATGACAGTCGGGTTCCGTGAAGATCCTCTTGTGCGCACATCCCTGGAGGAGTTCCTCCAGTGGCTTGGCGAAGGGAGAGTCGATTCGGTTGTCACGCCGGACGGTCGAGGCCTCGCTTTTTAGATCGAGGTGCAATATAGCCGTCTGGTGGCACTCGCGGCCTCGGAGAGGGTCGACTGTGATGTGGCTGGTAGGTTGGAGGTTCTCAAGGCTCCCACCCATGTGCACTACGTGAGAAAGGGCCTCATAGCGGAGAGCGTCTACGAGGGCTCTGCGCTCAGGGCGTTGTGCGGTAGGTGGTTCGTGCGGAAATGCGGCGAGGAATCGGGGCTGCCGATCTGCCCCGACTGCGAACGCCGCCTGCCTGTTGCCCGGGAAGTTCTAGATCATCTTACGAAGATGGTTCAAGATCCTCTAGGTCCTTGAGGGCCTGCGGGGAAAGCGGAGCCTCCTCGTTCACGGCGGCCTGGAGCATCTCCTCCTTGTGGGCGAGGTCGTACGCCATCTGCGCGCTCGTCTCCTCGCGGCGCTTGATGTAGTCGAGGACCTCGGGGGTTGGGATGCGGCGATCCTTGCCAACGTAGTGGAAGGCTAGGAGTCCCCGGTCCATGAGCTTGTAGACGCTCGGGCGGCTCATGCACAGCGCTTTGGCGGCCTGCGTGGGCGTCAGGGGCTGGTCCAGGCGGAGAGCTGCGACATCTGCGCCGTTCTCGAGGGACACAATGAGGTTCTCAAGCAGGATCGCCAACGGGTCGTCCTGGGGGAGCCCCTGTGCGGTGCGCGCGAGTGCCTCAAGGCTCTGCGAGTCGAGCGATGAGGCCTCGACGGTGATGAGGGATGCTGTCTTGACTGCCATGGGTTCACCTCGCTGGTGATGGGGCGCGTGGTTCCAGGGGGTACGCGAGTGTCGTGCCTGGCGGATGGCGCGTGGAGAGGGCGGCTGACGTCGTAACTGTAGCATCTGAGATATCTGTATTACATGTAAATGCGAGTGATCATCTCCTCACGGGGGACAATGCGCGTGTGACCACCTCGCCTGCCCTCCCGCGCCCCCTCGCCCCCCCGCGCCCCTTGTCCCGCGAGCTCAGGGCGATGGGCGTTGACACCAGGTTCCCCGCCCCCTCCGCGCCTCTCGTCCGAGGCCCCTTGCTCCGCCCCTCCAACACCGCTCGCCCCGCCCTCGGGCGCGGATGTGGTAAAAACATTGATTGAGACAGGCTTCAGATGGCCACACGAGGTCAACACGGGTTAGAATAGGAGTGGTTCTGCCCCCGTTTGTCAAGACCCATGCGACAGACGGTGTGGTCTGTCGCCCATCGTTGCCCAGGAGGTCTCACGCATTGATCGTTTCGCCCGGCTCGCCTCAAAAGTCGCCCTCAGGCGCCAGGGGACGCGCTGCCTTTCTCACGGCGCAACGCATTTCGCGTATTGCCTCCATCGCTGCGCTCTATGCTGCAACCACCTTGGTATGCCTACTCTTTTTGGGTAGCCTCGCGTGGGGTCCCATCCAGTTCAGGCTCTCTGAGGCACTCTGCGTCCTGGCCCTCCTGAGTCCTGACGCCGTGCCAGGCCTTGCCCTTGGATGTGCCATCGCCAACATCGCCAACATCGCCGTGTCGGGTACGGGGATGCTCGGCATGCTTGACGTTGTCTTTGGCTCCTTGGCAACGCTTATCGGCGCGTGGTGTACCTGGCGCCTGCGCAAGCACCCTCGGCTTGCCGTGCTTGGCCCTGTGGTTGCAAACGCGCTTATCGTGCCGGCCTATCTCCCCCTCATGCTAAAGGGCATAGGGTTCTACACGATTCCGTTCACCTCGATCTCGCTCGATGACTCGTATGCGCTCATGTATCTGTTTGGCCTTCTGGCCACCGGTATCGGCGAGGCCGTTGTTCTCTATGCGCTGGGCCTTCCGCTTTGGCGCGCGCTGCTGAGCAGCCCTCTCGTTCGTGAGTTCGTTGCCAGGGCAGATACCGCCGATGGTGGACGGACGTCTATCGACGGGCCGCCTACCCACGAGGGCAAAGACGCGACGGGGAGCAGGACTGACCGCCATGTGACCGAGAGGATCTAGCCACCTTGAACCCCGCCATCGTCATCCCGTCATATTGGACCGAGAGGGACGAGTCTGCCGAGATTGGGCGCGTCGGTGCCTACGACCACGCGACAGCCGTCCTCAAGCCGCTTCCCGAGCTCGAGTCCTGCCTTGACTCGCTTGAGATGGTACGGGGGGTGCTCAGGGTCATCGTGCTCCTCGTTGCCTCCGGCGGCTGCGAGGATGCGGCTCGCGCACGTGTCGATGGGATCTGTCGCATGCACCCTGATCTGCACCCGCTTGTGGTGGGTGCACGCGAGGCAGGCGAGATCGCACGAGCGGTCGATCGCGTGGCGCCAGGGCTGAGCGGGGATCCCATCTCGCTCAGGGGCTATGGCGCCATCAGGAACATGGGGCTGGCGGCCTGCGCTGTGCTCGGACATGACGTCGCGGTGTTTTTGGATGACGACGAGGTTGTCCTCGACGAAGATTTTCTCCTTGACGCCACCTACGGCCTGGGGATGGAGACGAGGCAGGGCCTTTCCATCTATGCCAAGAGCGGATACTTTATCGATAGGGAGGACTCTCCCTTTGCCGCGATGGACGGCCCGCGCCTGCGAGATCGCTTCTGGGCGAAGCGCGAGGAGTTCAACGAGTGGATGCATCGGGCCCTGTCGGCTACGCGAATCTCTCGCTCGAACTGTATCTGCGGAGGCTGTTTTGCGATCACCGCCGAGGCGTACGCCAGCGTTGCCTTCGATCCGACCATCACGCGGGGAGAGGATCTCGACTACCTGCTAAACCTCAGGATGCTGGGCCTGGACGTGTGGTTTGACAACAAGTGGCACGTGCGTCACCTGCCTCCCGAGATGCCCTCGCGCGCTGCACGCTTTCTGCAGGACGTCTACCGCTGGGAGTACGAGCTTGCCAAGCTCGATCGAGCCAATGCGACCATCGGCATGCGCCAGGTACGTCCTGAGTCGCTGAGGCCCTATCCTGCGATCTGGCTCTCGCCCGAGGTGCATGCCCGTATCGCCCTCACCGCGCTCATGCGGGCGATCTTTGGACCCGAGCGCCTCGCGTATCTGCGCATACTGCTGGTGGGGCGCCTGCGCGCGCGCAGGTGGGCAAGGCGCGTCTCGGGGAGCTACTTCGAGTTTCAGACCTATTGGCCCCGCATCATGGGTAGCCTCTGGCAGGACACCTCCCTCGCCAGGCGCCTGCTCCATATGGGCAGGCCTACACCCGTGACGAGGCCTCAGCGTCGAGACTGCCCTCCAAGTGGGGAGACGGCCGATGCATAAGGTGCGCAGGTGGACATCCGCCCACTTCGCCTTCCTCATCCGGGGCTTCCTGCTCGTTGCGACCGCAGCGTTTTTGGGGCTCCTCTCCTGGGGCATCGGTACGAGCAGCCTGGTCGCGTCGGTGGTTGCTGGAGCTGGTCTTGCCGTCATCATCGCCATGGCGGGATCCGTCCTGCTTGCCCCAGATGACCTGCGCTCTCAGGCGACGGAGCGCACCCTGCGCGTTGCCTCCGCGACGCTCAGGCACATGTCGGGTGGGCTCACCCGGGAGAACGCCGCTGCGGTCTGTCAGCTGCTCCTTGCCGAGACGAGCGCCGCCGCCATCTCCATCACAGACACTGCCAAGACCCTCGCCTATGTGGGTGATGGGGTTCTCGGCTATACGGGCGGCACGGCCAACTCGCCTGCGACCAAGAAGGTGCTCAAGTCTGGCCGTGTGCAAACCTTCTCGAACCTGGGGGAGGACGAGTGGGTTGGTACGGTCTTGGACGAGGAGCGAGGTCCGCGCGAGCTGTCTTTACCTGTGGGGATCTTTGCTCCGCTCAGGGTGGCCGATCGCATCGAGGGTACCCTCAAGCTCTACTACCGTCACGGGCGCGAGGTTGACCGCACGCAACTGGCCATCGCCCGCGGCTTCGGTGAGCTGCTCTCCACCCAGCTCTCTGCCTACGAGCTCGAGGCCCAGGCGGAGCTTGCCGCCCGTGCCGAGGTAAAGGCACTGCAGGCCCAGATAAACCCCCACTTCCTCTTCAACACGCTCAACACGATAGCCGCCCTCACACGCACGAATCCGGTAAAAGCCCGTGACCTTTTGCGCGAGTTCTCTGTGTATTATCGTCGAACGCTCGAGAGCTCCGAGTCCCTGATTCCCCTTTCGGAGGAGTTGGCTCAGACTAAGCGCTACCTCAAGATCGAGAAGGCACGCTTTGGGGCAAACCGCATCATCGAGTCGGAGGCCATAGAGCTCGGTGTCGAACAGCTCCTTGTCCCGGGCTTCATCGTACAGCCCCTGGTCGAGAATGCCGTGCGCCACGGCATGCGCGATGAGGGACCCCTTCACATCGACGTGCAGGCGACCACAGATGGCGATGACGTCCTGATAGCGGTGGCCGATGACGGCTTGGGCATGAGCGAGGAATCCGCCCGGCGCCTGCTCGCCGAGTCATCACGGAACCGCCTGGCGAGCGATGGCAAGCAGGGCGCGGGTATCGCCATCAGGAACGTGGCCGATCGCATAGAGAGGTTCTATGGCAGCGGTTCCGGCGTCGAGATCATGTCGAAGGACGGGGCTGGTACGGCCGTGACGTTGAAGCTCGTGGGGGCTGCTCCTGACGTCGCAAAGATCAAGGAGTAAGGGTAGTATTGTATTGATGGGACAAGGCTCATCGATGAGGCACAAGGCGTCCGCGTGCTGCGCGGCTCGACGTCGTGCCTTCATCTAGGGCAGAGAAGGCCAGGTGATTGCCGCATGATGAATGCGCTTATCGTCGACGACGAGGAGCCTGCGCGCTCCGAGCTGAGGTTCCTGCTCGAGGAGACGGGTCGTATTGACTGCATAGAGGAGGCCTCCAACGCGAGGGAGGCAGTCGAGGCCCTCGTCCGTCGCAAGGAGAATGTTAACCGCCGCCGTGGCATCGAGGTGCTCTTTTTGGATATTGCCATGCCAAAGACCTCGGGCATGCAGCTTGCGGAGGCCCTGCATCAGCTCAAGAACCCGCCTGCGGTCGTCTTCGTGACGGCCTACAGCGAGTATGCGCTTAGGGCATTCAACGTGGACGCCATCGACTACCTGATGAAACCCGTCGAGACCGACAGGCTCATCCACTCGCTCGACAAGGTGGAGGCGCGCAGCAAGCCCATCACCCACGCGCAGCCTTCCGTCGAGCGCATTCCGGTCGAGAAGGGTGGGCGCAAGGTGCTCATTCCGGTGAGCCAGATTCACTACATCGAGGCCAAGGACGACTACTCCTGCATCTATACCGGGAGCGAACGCTTTCTCTCGACCGTCTCGCTCGCGAAGCTCGAGCAGAAGCTCACCACGCACGGTTTCTTCCGCGTGCATCGTGGATACATCGTGAACCTCGAGCATGTCGAGGACATTGAGGTCATCGCAAGTGGCATTCTGCAGTTGGGCATCAAGAACATACCGGAGAAGAAGATACCGGTTTCGCGGAGGCGCGTCGTGACACTCAAGCGCGCCCTCGGACTCTGATGGGGTGGGGCATGCGATACGACATCATCGCCGATACACACGGGTACCTCTCTGACGAGCTGCTTCATGCGCTTGAGGGTGCCGATGTCATTGTGCATGCGGGCGACATCTGCTCGGCGAGAGACCTGCACAGGCTCGAGGACATCGCACCGGTGAAGTTCTGCATCGGCAACAATGACTACGGGTACGACTACGGCCCCTTCGCCAAGCGAGACTATCGCTTCTACTCGAGTAAGCTACGCTGGCAGGTATGTCACTATCGCGAGCGCCTTGACCTTGCCGTCTGCGACGTCGCTGTCTGCGGTCACACACATCGCCCCCTCGTAGAGAGGGACAAGCGCTACGGCACTCTGGTCATGAACCCCGGAAGTCCTACCCATCCACGTGCGAGTGGGCCCAGCATGGGGCGGATCATGGCCGAGGAGGGGCAGGTCCTCTCGGCCGAGATTATCCAGCTCGCGAGCTAGGCGAGGACGCCTCGGGCTTTCTGTCCACAGCTTGGGGGTCTGTTCCGTCTGGCAAAAAGAGCGGTACGAAGATCTTGGTGTAGAGCCCCAGCCACATGAGCGAGACGCAAAATCCCGCCAGCACGTCGGTGGCATAGTGAACTCCCAAGTAGATCCTACTGAGCCCTACCGCTACCACGACGAGCGTGAACCCGCTCATGCAGAGGTACTTGACGAAGCGGTCCCTCTCGTAGTGCCATACCATCCAGGCGAGCAGCCCGTAGAACGCCATCGCGATCATGGAGTGGCCAGAGGGGAAGCTGTACCCTGTCTCGGCGATGAGGCGAAAACCCTCGGGGCGGGGGCGGTGGACGATCTGCTTGAGCACCACGTTGAGTACGAGTACGAGTACGAGGTTGACTCCCGCACAGATTGCGGGGCGCCTGCCCGGCGCAAATGCCTCGACGGCGAGCAGCATCACGATCAGGACCACCGGTAGCGCAAGCTCGGAGATAGACTGCATGACAGGCGTGAGCCACGGCCTGCGCATATAGACAACGACCAGCTCATAGGCCCAGGAATCGAGCTTAACGGCCTCGCCCGCGAGGATCTCCTGTGCAAGCCACATGAAGATGAGTGCGGCCACAACCACGATGATGGTGCGCAGGTTATCACGCACGAGCCTGGCAAACGTCCGATGCGCCCTCTTGCTTTGGGTACTCACCTGCGACCACACTCCAAAACAAAGGGACGACCGCATATGCAGCCGTCCCGACTACACGAACCGAACGCGAGAACGCCACCGGAAACAGGCGGCTTACGGCAAACCGATGACTCGTCGTGATCAGCTGGCGACGAGTAAAAGCTGAGTACAAGCCTTACAGATTTGCTTCGATCTCTTTTATGAGCTCGGCCTTCGGCATGCTGCCGACCATGGTGTGGACGGCCTTGCCGCCCTTGAAGAGGATGAGTGTGGGAATGGAGACGATCTGAAACTGTTGGGCAAGCTCCGACTCCTCGTCGACGTTGCACTTGTAGACGTCGAGCCTCTCGGACATCTCCTCTGCGACCTCCTCTACCACGGGGCCCAGGGCCCGGCAGGGGCCACACCAGGCTGCCCAGAAGTCAACGAGGACGGGCTTGTCCGCCCCGGCGACAAGCTGGTCAAAATCAGAAGCGGTCAGTGCGTTGGACATTGGTCTCTCCTCTAACGTGCGCATGAGTGCGCGGTCATTGGGTATGCAGCGCTTATACCCAGAACGTGGGGCGGCTGCAGCTATAGAATGGTATTCGTGAAGTTTCAGTCGAGCGTTCGAGTAGGGCGGAGGGGAGAGATGGCAACAACGCGAGATGAGCGCAGGCTCGCCTTTGTGAACAAGGTGGCAACCGAAGTCGCGAGGCTCGAGGCTGCAGGTGTCGTCCTGGCAGGCAACGCCTTCTCGAGCGTGTGCTTCCTCAAGGGGGAGCTCTCGCGGCAGGAGCGGGAGGGGGCGGCCCTGCTCTCGGGTGCGGACGGTGACGCGCTCAGGGCGTCGCTCGCGGCTTTGGGCTATGCGCCCGAGGATTGGTGTGCGGCCGCGACGTGCCTGCGTGACGGTCGAAGTCTTACCGCAGACACGCTCGTGCGAACTGTCGTTACCCTTGATCCCTCGACGCTCATCATCTGCGATGACGCGGCCGCAGCTGCGGTGCGCGGGGCCTATGCGGACGAGCTCTCCTCACTTCCTGACGCGCGCCAGTCTGCGCTTGAAGCCGGTTGGGTCGTGCCCCTTCTGGGCATGCGCGCCATGAACCTTGGTGGCTTTGCGGCAGCCCTTTTGGACCAGCGTCAGAAGCAGCTCATGTGGGCGCGCCTCAAGCAGCTTCCCCCGCTCGGCGAGCCCTACTGACGCTGAGCGCTTTGACGCGCTATCTTGGTTCGGAACACCCTCCCATCGGCTATCATAGAACCATTATTATGTGCCGGTGTCGCATCAGCGCATCGGCGGCAGGACTCAAGGCAGAGGAGCAGACATGGCAAACGTTCCCGCACCGATCGACGTGACCCAGACCTCAGAGTGGAAGGCGCTGCAGAAGCACTTTGACAAGCTCAAGGAGTCGGTTACCCTCAAGCAGCTGTTCGCCAACGATCCCCAGCGCGTGAGGAAGCTCAGCTTTGATGCCGCAGGGCTGCACTTTGACCTCTCGAAGAACCTCGTGACCGACGAGACCCTCAAGCTCCTCGTCGCCCTAGCCAAGGCCATTGGCCTCGAGGAGAGGCGCTCGGCTATGTTTGATGGCGTGCACATCAATACGACAGAGGATCGAGCGGTGCTCCACACGGCGCTCCGTCGTCCTGCGCGTGAGGCCGGCACGCTCGTCGTAGACGGGCAGGATTGCGTCAAGGATGTTCATGAAGTGCTCGATCGCATGTACGCCTTCTCACAGAGGGTTCGCTCTGGCGAGTGGAAGGGTGTCACGGGCAAGAGGATCGAGAACGTCATCTCCATAGGCATAGGCGGATCGGACCTGGGTCCGGTTATGGTGTACGAGGCGCTCAAGCCCTATGCGGATGGTGGCGTTCAGGTGCGCTACGTCTCCAACATCGACCCCAACGACATGGCCGAGAAGACCCGTGACCTCGACCCCGAGACCACGCTCGTGATTGTCGTCTCCAAGACCTTCACCACGCTCGAGACCATGACCAACGCTCGCGAGGCGAAGGCATGGCTGCTCGAGGGCCTGAAGGCACAAGGGGCTATCGACGGCTCCGACGGGTCGCTGGCAGAGGCCATCAAGCGGCACTTCGTGGCCGTCTCGACCAACCTTAAGCTCGTCTCCGACTTTGGCATCGACCCCGAGAACGCCTTTGGCTTCTGGAGCTGGGTCGGCGGGCGCTACTCGGTTGACGCCGCCGTGGGACTTTCCCTTATCATTGCCTTTGGTCCCGAGCGCTTCTCTCAGTTCCTCCAGGGCTTCCACGACATAGATGGCTACTTCTGTAAGACGCCGCTCGAGGAGAACGTCGTCGCCCTCATGGGACTCGTCAACGTGTGGTACGTCAACTTCTGGGGTGCCGAGAGCCATGCCGTCCTGCCCTATGACCAGTACCTGCATCGCTTTCCCGCATACCTGCAGCAGCTCACGATGGAGTCCAACGGTAAGTCGACGCGCTGGGATGGGACGCCCGTCACCACCAAGACCGGCGAGATATTCTGGGGCGAGGCGGGCACCAATGGTCAGCATGCCTTCTACCAGCTCATCCACCAGGGCACTCGTCTTATCCCGGCGGACTTCATCGCGTTTGCCAACACGCCCAACCCCGCCAAGGACGGCGAACAGGACGTCCACGAGCTCTTCCTGGCGAACTTCCTTGCCCAGACCAAGGCCCTGGCCTTTGGAAAGACGGCCGAGGAGGTGCGCGCCGAGGGTACGGCAGAGTGGATGGTGCCAGCGCGCTGCTTTGCCGGAAACCGCCCGACGACCTCCATCTTTGGTGATACGCTCGATGCTCGCACGCTGGGGGCGCTGATCGCGCTCTACGAGCACATCACCTTCGTCGAGGGCAGCGTATGGGGGATCGACTCCTACGACCAGTGGGGCGTCGAGCTAGGCAAGCAGCTTGCCAAGCAGATCACGCCTGCCTTCCACAACGACGAGGCCCTCGCCACCCAAGACGAGAGCACCAAGGCCCTCATCGCGTACTACCGCGCCCACCGTAGGTAGTCCTGAGTCGCCCCCCGGGCGCCACAGTGCTGCGCGCCGTGGCGGGGCGCCCCTGAGCGTTGCGTGACATGCCGTGCCTCCGGACTTGGGTCCGGAGGCGAGCGGTAGGGGCTAGCAGTTGCCCGCATACACGTGGGAAAGCCAGCGACGCGCCACCTCCACGAGGGCGCGTATGTCCTTAACGGGCGTCGGGCCACGGTCTTGCATGAGCCAGTTGGGGAAGAAGCGCGTCAGGTGGTAGGTGATGTCTCCGTCCAGGGAGGCTAGCCACTTGGCCATGGCCTCGATCTCTTGGACAGAGTCGTTCTCGCCCGGCACGACGAGGGTCGTGACCTCAAGGTGGCAGCTGGGTTCAGCCGCGAGCCGCTCGATGGTTGCGCGCACGGTGTCCAGATCGCCCCCATAGCGTTCGTAGGTTTTGGCCTGGAAGCTCTTGAGGTCGATGTTTGCTGCGTCGATGAGGGGCGCGAGCGCGTCTATGATGTGCGGGCGTGCGCAACCGCTCGAGACGAGCACGTTGGCCAAGTCGGCCTCGTGTGCGAGCGTGCCCACGTCGCGAATGTACTCCCAGACGACGAGCGGCTCGTTGTAGGTGTGGGCGATCCCCACGACGCGCCCGTCGCGCCTGTGTGCGCCGCAGGCGGTCTCGACCAGCTCTGCAGGCGTGATCTCTTGCCAGGGGACGTCATGCTCTCCCGCTTGCGAGATCTGCCAGTTCTGACAGAAGGGGCAGCGCAGGTTGCAGCCATAAAACCCAGCCGAGAGCAGCAGCTTTCCCGGTCGCCAGCGGGCGAGCGGCTTCTTCTCGACGGGGTCGAGCGCAAGCGAGGTGATGTGGCCATAGCCTGTGGCCACAATGCGCCCGCCCACGTTGCCTCGAGCACGGCAGCGCCCCATGCCACCTTCGGGGATGCGGCAGGCGTGCGGGCAGACGTCGCAGGTGACGGTGGTCGCGGCTCTGGTTGTGGCGGCGGCTGCGGTCGTGGTGGGGGTGGTTGCGGTGGGGGTGGCCGTGGCGGCGGCCGCAGTGGGGGACCGAGGCACGGTCGTACAGGCGCTCATGTGTGGCGCACGACCTCAAAGCGCTCGAGTCGCCAGCTGTCGCGCGCAAGATCGATGCCTCCCTTGCGTGCGGCGATGTCTATCTGCTCGTCCACCGTGTCCACGCCGTCGAGGTCTGGGAGCAAAAGGCCGCGCCTTCCGTCATCCGTGCTCACGATGACGCCGTAGCGGCGCACGTCGAGCTGCTCGGGACCTTCGATCGGCTCTGAGGGACTCAGCACGTCCACGTCGTAGACAAGCTCGTCGAGCTCATCTGCGCGCACAGGAGCAAAGCGCGGGTCATGCACCGCAGCGCTCACGGCGTTGGCGCAGATCTCTGCTGCGAGGCTCTCCCTCGTAGGGGCGATGGTCCCGATGCAGCCCCTGAGCTCACCGTCCTTCTTGAGCGACACAAAGCAGCCTGCCTGTGTCGTCGCGAGCTCATCGGGCAGCGTAAGGTCTTTGGGCAGGTCGTCCGGAAGTCGCACGCGCCCTCCGTCGCGCACATGGGTCTCGAGCGAGAGGCGAGCCAGACGTACGTAGGGGTCCTCAGACGCCCTGCGCTCTGACTGCTCGTGGGCGCGAGCTTTCTCGTACACGTTGAGGTAGTCACGCTTTGGACAGCTGCGCTCAGGACCGCATGGCGTGAAGGCGGCCACGGCATAGCCTACGCCAAAGGGTCCCTCGTAACTGAGCAGCTCGGGGTGAATCTCTGTCTGGTCGAGCGCTCCTGCCATCATCTGGAAGCTGCGCAGGCCGCACTCGGCCGCCCGTTCGGCAAGGCGTGGACTCATCGCGAGCAGTGGCAGGAAGTCTCCTGACAAGAATGCGTCGCACACGATCCGGTCGAACTCGGGTCCCTCGGGCGCAAAGCCGTAGGGACCGTCCTTCGTGAGCTTGTGCGAAAGGTCCCCGGACGCCACGTAGGTGACCCGCCTGCCGAGCACGTCGGCCACTCGCTGTATCAGCGTGCCCAGACGGTAGTGCGCCGTAGGGGAAAGTCCCGAGAGCCCGATGCGAACAACCCTAAAGTCCATATCGCGCCCCGCCTCGCGATAGGCCTCCTCTATGAAGTGCAGCGGGACCATAGTCGCGTGGTCGAGTGCGGGGTCTTGCTCGCCCTCGGTGCCGGCGGCAAGGTCATCTGCCGCCGCTGCAGCCCCAAGCGAACTCACAAACGCCTCGTCGTAGCGCACGCTGTGGCGCGCCTCTGGGGCGCCAAACTGGCCAAAGTCCCCAGAGGCTGCGGATCCGGGTGAGATGTGCAGGTAGTCCCTGTACATGATCGAGTGGGGCGACGAGATGACGAGGGTCTCGGGCGAGAGCTCGCAGATGCGCCTTCCCACCTCGCGATAGGCAGCGACGGTCGCTTGGATCTCCTCCTCGCGACCGTGACCGACGGCGTGGACGATGAGTGGTGGATGCGGAACGGCGTAGGCGGCAAGAATGGCCATAGATCCCTCCTCTTTCGTGAAGCAGAAATCACCCATGACTATACTAGACGAGTCGGGCGCCTGCCATAGATGAAGAGGGTGTCCGCTCCCGCAGCGGCTCTATGCGGACTCCTCCACGATCAGTGGCTCCGTCTGGAAGCTGACGCAGTTCACGTAGCCGCGATTGGTCTGGCGCAGCACCGGGATGCAGGCGAGTGACATCACGCCCATGGTCATGAAGGGTGAGGGCAGCCTGCAGCCCATGGTGCGCCAGGCCTCCTCGATCCTCGAGACCTTCTCGCTCACGACCTCCACGCGCTCGTCGCTCATGAGCCCGCAGACGGGAAGCTCAACGAGCGCCAGCACCTTACCATCCTGGACGGCCACCTCGCCGCCGCCGCAGGCCTCGAGCGTGCGGGCCGCGAGCAGCATGTCCGCGTCGTTGTCGCCCATCACGAGGAGGTTATGGGCGTCGTGGCTCACGGTCTGCGCGAGCGCCCCGTGTATGCCAAAGCCCGTTGCGAAGCCGTGGGAGAAGGTTCCTGCGTCTGCGTGGTGGCGATCGAAGACGCATACCTTGAGTATGTCATGGTCGGGGTCAGCCATAAGCTTGCCTCCCCGAACGGGCACCTCGACCACGCTGTCTTGCGTGATCGTGTCTCCACCGCTTACGGCCATCGCACGCACTTGGCAGCTGCCGTCGGGGCGGCCCTCTCCCTCCCTGAACTCAAACGATTGGGGACAGAGCTGCCCGCCCAGGTTCATCGTGCTCGTCATGAACGTGGGCCACGCGAAGGGCCTCACGTCAAAGAGGGCCTGCCCTCGCTCGGCCACCTGACTCCCGTCGATCCAGACCCTGACCGCCCTGAAGTCGCGCAGGTCCTCAAAGAGTACGATGTCCGCGCACTTGCCGGGGGCTATGGAACCCATGTCGCGCCCCACGCCAAAGTACTCCGCCACGTTGATCGTGGCCAGCTGCAGCGCCACGACCGCGTCGAGGCCCAGCGCAACGGCGTCGCGCACCACGCGGTCCATGTGTCCGTCGCTCACGATGGTGTGGGGATGAGAGTCGTCCGTGCAGAGCAGGCAGTGGTGCATGTCCACGCCACTTTCGATGAGCTGGGGCAGATACCCCGGGAGGTTGAGCCATGCCGACCCCTGTCTGAGCTGCGCATACATACCCATGCGGAGCTTGGCGAGCACGTCGGCGACGCTGCCCGACTCGTGGCAGCACGAGGCGCCCGAGGCGATGTAGGCCGCAAGTCCGCGATCGATGTCGGGATTCACGTAGTGGCCGGTCACGACGCGGTCGGTCTTGAGGGTCTCGCGCACCTCGTCTAAGGCGTTCTTCTCGCACGCCAGGATGCCCGGGAAGTTCATCATCTCTCCGAGGGCACAGGTCTCGGGCCATGTCATGGACTCTGCGATCTGCGCGGCGTCGATGCTGGCGCCCGTATCCTCGACGCCCGTGACGGCGGGTACGCAAGAGGGTGTTGTGAGCATCGTCTTGAGCGGCGTGCGAGCCGCGTCCTCCCACATCGCGCGTACGCCGTCGAGGCCGCAGACGTTTGCGACCTCGTGCGGGTCCGCGTAGATGCCCACGGTTCCGTGCGGCACGACGGCGCGCGCGTACTCGGAGGGCCCCACCATCGATGACTCGATGTGTATGTGGCTGTCGAGGAGGCCGGGCGCGGCAAAGAGCCCCCCGGCGTCGACGACCTCGGTGGTCTTGCCTATGCAGTGGTCTGCCGAGTGGCTACCTATGCCCAGGTAGGCTATGCGCCCGCAGGCGATGGCGATGTCTGCGTGCTCCAGCAGCTCGCGCGTGTCGACGCTCACCAGGTGCGCGTCCTTGATCACGAGCTCTGCGGGCTGCTGCCCCTGCGCGACCCTCACCAGCGTATCGTTGCACTCCCAAAGCGGCATCTTGCAGAAGCGGTTAATCATGGTGTCCTCGCATCCTCGCATCCTCGCGTCTTGGCTGTCATCCGGCGGCGGCCCGTTGCCGCCTGCGGCCCCTTGCCGTCCGGCGGCCTTCCCTCGCGCCACCCTCGTCCGCCGGCTCTTCCGGACGCCATCCTCGTCCGTCCTTTGTCGGTAGAGTAGCGCAAGTGAGTGTCGCGTGCGCAACAGCGCTATCATGGGACCTGTGAGTGTTGGCTCTTGGCCTGAGAGAGGTGTGGACTGTGGGATACAGAAGTCATGCGTGGCTCAGAAACCTTATCGTGGCGGTGGTGCTCGTTGCCGGCGTGGGCTGCGCCGTTGCCTTTGCCCTCTCGCCGTCGCGCTCGCAAGACACGGCGAGTGACGCCTCCCCAGCCGCGTCGCCAGACGGTGATGCGCCGCAGCCGCAGCCTGTGACACCGGAGGTCGTCGAGAACACGTCCGATGCTAAAAAGCTGGATCAAGGAATAACGTTCTCGGGACCTGACCCGACCAAGACGGAAGATGGGGCGCAGGCTGGCAGCGGTACACCCGCCCCTGACAACGTGCAGCGCGGCTGGAAGTGGGTTGCCACAGACGACGGTTCGGGGGGAAACGATGGCGGCAAGGCCGTCTACTGCGACGACGCGGGGGGCCACCTGCAGACGGGCAGTGCCACGATCGACGGCGTCGAGTACCACTTTAACGAGACGACCGGCGCCCTCGAGCTGGGGGCTCAGTGGATCCAGGGAGAGCACTTCAACCACGGCACGAAGGCTGTCCAGAAGTACATTGTGCTCCACGACACCGAGGTTGCGGGTAGCCCCGCCAGCGTCGTTGAGGGTTGGAAGAACTCACGCAGTGGTGCCGTGGCGGCGCACTTCGTGATAGGGCGCGACGGGTCGCTCGTCCAGTGCGGGCGCCTGAACCAGATCCTGCACCATGCGGGCTGGGGTGGTCCTGGGGACTTTGACAGCAAGTTTGGCGTCGGGTCCAACGACGGCAAGGGCAACGGGGACGACCTTTACGGCGTCACGCCGTGGTCAGGTTACACCTCCTACGGCATGAACTCCTACTCCGTAGGTATCGAGATGGTCCACCTCACGGGCCAGGACTACCCCGAGGCACAGCTCGACAAGCTCGATCAGATCATACGCTACATCGATACCTACTTTGGCTTTCAGTCGACGATCATCAAGCATCGCGACTGGCGTCCCTCGAATTCGGACACGGAACCCAACTTCGACCCCTACTTCGAGAGCTACCAAAGCGTCCGCAGGCACCACTGAGCGGAGGTGTGCGAGGCCGGGGCCGGGAGGTAGATTTTTTCGGTTCGCATTTAGACTTTCGCAGAGCGGTCCTCCCGAGGGCCGTTCTGCCCACTCATACTTGGGAAGATCCCTCCAGACCGTACGTTTCGTCACGTGTTTCTGTAAGGCGACGAAAACGTACAGCTTACGGGGTGTCGCCGCTTATGACGCCCTCACTCGTTCCCGTACCTCGCCCATCCCCACCACCTCGCCGCCTTCGCCCGTGCCGCCTCGCTCCCGTCGCACCTTCCCGCGCGATGTGAGTGAATCACTCACATCATATTCCTGAAGTGAGTGATTCACTCACTTCGAGATACTGTTCAGTAAGCCTCTGACCTGGCCTTATGTATTTTGTTCTCCGAAGATAACACCAATTTTGGGTCGAGAAATCACTCACATCATGTTCCTGAAGTGAGTGAATCACTCACTTCGCGAGGTGGCCTGCCCGTTTCCGTGGTTGTCATCATGCGGGTTGAAGGCTACACAGGCAAGGCGCACTAAGGTGTGATGGGCATGGAAGGGGTTGGCATGACAAACAAGTGGTTCAGAAGGTTCATGAGCGTATTCCTCGCGCTCGTCGTGGCGCTTAATCCGCTCGATACACGGTCATTCATTACAAAGGCACTTGCCACGGCCCCAGAATCTGCCGGGATGAGTGATGTGGAGAAGAAGGCCACGCCTGGACTCAGTGCTTTGGGTAAGGGTGTCGCCAAGGCCCTCGGCCCTCTTCTCGGGGCGCTGGGCAGTGGGGTGGCTGAGGAGGCTGAGGAGACTGGCTCCGAGACTGTGGGTGAGGCTATCGAGGGCACAGCCACAGCTGCCGAGGAGGGCGCCGCTACCGTCGAAGAGGGTGCCACCGCTGCAGAAGGTGGTGCCGAGAAGGGAGCAGCCGAGGCTGAGGCCGGACAGGCTGAGACCGAGCAGGGCGCTACTGAAAAGGGTGCGGCAGAAGATCAGACTAAACCAGATACGCCCAAGGTTAAGTCAACCTCGCCCAATCAAATGCAGAAGCAGGTTGGCAGACGCCAGGCACCAAAGGAAGTGGATCGTGTCGACACCGGGAATACTGCTTCTGGCACTCAGCCACATATTCATTTCAAAGGTGACTACAAGTCTTTGAATATGGATGGAACCTGGGGGCATGACGGGAAGGTGGCTCCCCACTTGACCAGAAAAATGATAAAGTGGCTGAAAGATAATGGCTGGGGTATTCCTGAGGAGTACCGATGAGGCCGGGTAAGTGCCTCGTAGCTGTTGGTGGCTGGTTCGGTGGCCTCGCTCTCGGGAAACCGTTACGTGTTGCATATGAGAGCTGGATACTGTATGGATGAGGAAAGATACCTTCTGCGTGATGTCACGCAGTTGCCGCAGGTGCACGACGGGAGGCTCGCGGGTCTGGACGTGACGGGAGGCACCCTGACGCTGCACATCGACGACCTGCACGAGCCTAATGCACCCTCAGGGAGCTGCGACATGGTGTTTGAGGGCTTCGACGACGTCTATTCGGATGTGAATCTTCTCGTCACGAGGTTTGGCGTCGGCATGAACGTTACGGGGCGGCTCTTCTACCTGGATGATCTCATGGTCCATATGGAGAGGAGGCGACTACCGGACCTGCGGGTGCTGGAAATTCTGGCACGTTGCGAGAAGGTTATGATCGGTTGCTGGCTGTCGGCGCTCGACCCCGAGGACCGGGGGTCGCCGGCGTGGCTGTCGATATGCGCGAGGTCCTTGCGCTACCTATGGTCGTAGAACCGAACGAGGAGAGAAGCAGCCTGATGACCGAAGAGCGGAAATTAAAGGTACAGCTTACGGGGCGTCGCCGCTTACGACGCTCTCACTCGTTCCCGTACCTCGCCGCCTTCGTCCGTGCCGTCCTGCTCCCGTCGCCCCGCCCCGCGCGATGTGAGTGATTCACTCACTTCGAGATACTGTTCAGTAATCCTCTGACCTGGCCGTATGTATTTTGTTCTCCGAAGGTAACACCAATTTTGGGTCGAGAAATCACTCACATCATGTTCCTGAAGTGAGTGATTCACTCACTTCGCGCTTGCGTCGGCTTCCGTGGAGTCCCCGCTCAGTGCGCTCGATACGCAGGCCTTTGCTACGAAGATGCCCGCCGTCCCGACGGTCTCGAGGTTCGCTGGGATGAGCGACGGGGAGAGGACCAAAGAGGCGCACGCGTGGCCTAGGCGGATCGATGAGAGCTGCGATTGCGCCGGCCCTACATATATATATAAGAGAGGAGAGAATCTGCCCGCAACCTTTCGCGCTTTTGATGTGCTGTTTGTGCGGCCCCGTCGCGTGGGGAAGGGTTTGCTAAAATTAATCTGTTAGCGCGCTCGGCGGGTGCGGGCGACGTCACACCTCGAACCTGGTCAGGACCGGAAGGTAGCAGCCATAAGGGGCCTCTGGCGGGCGTCCGCTCCCATCGAGCGCGCTGCATGTGCGCATCGTGATATGCGCTTCCTGTCTTGCTCCCCACTGCCAAGAAACGGGCTTCGTATATGGACTTCGTCAACTTCATCGTCAAACTGTTGCGTGACCCTCGTACGTCCATAGAAGCTGCCATCAAGATGGGGCCCTTCGTCTCCTATGGCTTCGTTTTCCTCATTATCTTTATCGAGACGGGCGTCGTCTTCTTTCCCTTTCTGCCAGGCGATTCCCTGCTTTTCGCCTCGGGCTTCTTTGCGCATGGCGGTGATGGTGGTGGCTTCAACATCTTCGTCCTGCTCGGCGTTGTGTGGGTGGCGGCCATCTTGGGTGACCAGTGCAATTTTATGATTGGCCACTTCTTTGGGCGCAAGATCGTCGCGTCGGGCAGGGTCAAGGCCATGACACCCGAGCGCATGGAGAAAAGTCAGGCGTTTCTTGATAAGTGGGGCCACTTGGCCATCTTCCTGGGGCGCTTCTTTCCGTTCATTCGCACGTTCGTGCCATTCATTGCGGGCATGGGCGGTATGAAGTGGCACAACTTTGTGCTCTGGAACGTGCTTGGTGGCATTACCTGGTCAACGCTGTTCACGCTCTTGGGCTACTTCTTTGGCGGTATCGAGTTTGTACAGAAGCACTTCGAGCTGCTCATCGTGGGCATCGTGGCTGTGTCACTTGTGCCTACGGTCGTGGGTCTCGTCCGGAGCCGTCTTAAGAAGCGCTCCGTTTCCTAGGTCGGTAAGAGTGTACCTCACGAATAGGCGCGCCCTGCTCGTGGCTTCTCACGCAAAAACGCACTCTGTGCGTACGTGGGATGGAGAATGCGCTTTTCCGTGAGCCGCCGAGGTCAGAATGCGCTTTTCCGTGAGGGATCAGTCCAGAATGCGCTTTTGCGTGAGGTGTCTCGACGTTTGCCCAGCTCAGGAAAAGCGCACTCTACGGAAAAGCGCACTCTGTGCGTGCGACATCACGGAAAGGCGCACTCTGCGTGATTGCGTGCGCACGGAATGCGCTTTTGCGTGAACTGCGGACGCAGAATGCGCTTTTCCGTGAACCGCGCGCCCGGCCTTCTGTGGGGACAGTGGGTGCAGTGCGCTTTTCCGTGAGCCGCCGGGTATGGAATGCGCTTTTGCGTGAGGTGTCCCACGCCACCCCGACGCCCCTGCCCCCCCGCCGCCATTCCTGCTGATTCGCCCAAGATTTCGCGTTTGCGCCATTGACGTTTGCGAGAGGGACCAAAAGAGACTACCGTTGCCATAGGACTAAGCACCCGCCAGGCCGCTTGCGTTTGGCCGGGCGTCAGAATCCTTTGGGCGACACGTGCGTACGGCGGCGATCAGGTGAGGACGGAGACGGCAATGGCAGCGAAGGGTGACCTTGGCCTGGTGGCCCGCTACCTTGGGCGCTACCGGCGCGACTTTGCACTCGCGACGGTATTTGCCTTCGCCGAGGCGGTGCTCGAGCTGACGATTCCCTTTCAGATGGCATACATCGTGGACGTGGGCATAGCCCAGGCCAAGCTCGACCTCATCTATCTTTCGGGCGCGCAGATGCTTGTGACGGCCCTCGTCGCCGGTGGCTGCGGCTTGGGCTACGCACGCGCCTCCGCACGTGCCGCGATGGGCTTTGGCGCGAACCTCCGGGAGGCGGAGTACGCTCACCTGCAGGGCTTCGCCTTTTCCAATCTCGATGAGTTCGAGACGTCCTCCCTGGTCACGCGCATGACCACCGACGTCACCGTCGTGCAGAACGCTCTCATGATGGGCTTTCGACCCCTTTTGAGGGGTCCTATCATGCTCGTGATGGGCCTTCTGATCGCCTGCACCATGAGCGTTCAGCTCGCACTGGTGTTCCTTGTGACGCTGCCGGTCCTGGCGGTTGTCCTCGCCATCATCGTATTGCGTGTGGCTCCCCTCTACGGTGTGATGCAGGGTGCGATGGACCGCCTCAACGAGGCTCTGCAGGAGGACCTCGTCGCGATACGCGCCATCAAGGCCTATGTGCGGGAGGATTACGTCGCCGAGCGCTTCGAGCGCGTGAACGAGCTACTGGCCAAGAGCTCTACCCGAACCTTCAGGATAGCCGTGCTCAACACGCCGATCTTTCAGCTGTCAATGGGCGTCGCAAGCGTGTGCCTCCTCTGGTTTGGTGGGCAGATGATCATGGCGGGCACGCTCGGGGTGGGCACGCTTACCGGGTTCATGAGTTACGTGCTACTCATCATGAACTCCCTGATGATGATCTCGAGCGTGTTCTTGCTGCTCGCGCGGGCTATTACGAGCATCCACCGCATCTGTGAGGTCCTGCGGGAGAGGCCCGCGCTCACGAGCGCGAAAGACGGCCTGACGTCGGTGCCTGACGGTGGGGTGCGCTTCTGCGACGTCTCGTTCAAGTACAGCGCGAACGCCAGGAAGGACGTGCTCGAGCACGTGAGTCTGTACTTTGCCCCGGGTTCCACGGTGGGCATCCTCGGTGGCACTGGCTCGGGCAAGACCTCGCTCGTGCAACTGATCGCCCGCCTCTATGACGCGAGTACGGGAGTGGTCGAGGTGGGAGGGCACGATGTGCGCGACTACGACCTCGCGTCGCTTCGCGAGGCAGTGGGCATCGTGCTGCAGAAGAACGTGCTCTTCTCGGGCACCGTCCGTGACAACCTGCGCTGGGGAAACCCCGACGCCACGGACGAGGAGCTGCTCGAGGCCTGTCGCGTCGCCTGTGCGGACGAGTTCCTAGAGAGGATAGGTGGCCTCGACGGTGACCTCGGCCAGGGTGGCGTCAATGTGTCGGGTGGGCAGAAGCAGCGCCTCTGCATTGCGCGTACGCTCCTCAAGCACCCTAAGGTCATCGTGTTCGACGACTCAACGAGCGCCGTCGACATGAAGACCGATGCGAGGATACGCTCCGGCCTTGCGGCGCTCGGCGGTATGACCAAGGTCATCGTCGCGCAGCGCGTGAGTTCCGTCGTGGAGTCAGACCAGATAGTCATCTTGGACGACGGGCGCGTGCACGCGACGGGCACCCATGCCGAGCTGCTCATGCACGATCATATCTATCAGGAGCTGTGCGCCTCGCAGGGCGTGGCCTCGCTCCACGAGGCCGTTGGTGCGGCGCAATCGGCACTAAACGCAGGCGCACAGGCCGTCCACCCGGGCGACGGTGGCGAGGATGGGGCAGAGGTGCGCCATGGCAGCTAGAGCAGATGCGCCGAGAGCGCCGCAGGATCTTGGTCGTACGCTGCGCAAGCTCACCGGCTACCTTGGCCACGCGCGGTTCCAGCTGCTTGCGGTCGCCCTGCTCGTGAGCATCTCGGGACTTGCCAATCTCGTGGGCACCTACATGATCAAGCCGGTCGTGAACGCGGTGGGAAGAGGAGACGCAGACGGCTTCACGTCAGGTATTGCCCTGACGGCCGGCATCTACGCGCTGGGTGTGGTGGCCTGTCTCGGCTACACACAGACGATGGTCCACGCGGCCCAGCGCATCGTTTTTGACATTCGCCGCGACCTGCTCGCCCACATTCAGACCCTGCCGCTCTCGTGGTTCGACTCCCGACGTAGCGGCGACATCATGAGCTTCTTCACCAATGACGTGGACACGGTCTCGGAGGCGCTCAACAACAGCTTCGCGAACATGGTCCAGGCGCTGATACAGACCGTGGGCACGGTCGCTCTGTTGCTCGCGCTCAACTGGCGCCTCACCCTGATCACGCTCGGGTGTGACGCGCTCATCGTGCTCTACGTACGCTTCTCGGGTCGACGCTCAAAGCGCTACTTCTCGCGCCAGCAAGAATCGCTGGGCCTGCTTGACGGCTACATAGAGGAGATGACGAGCGGCCAGAAGGTGATCAAGGCCTTCAATCATGAGGGGCAGAACCTCGCGGGCTTTCGGGCGCTCAACGACGACCTGCGGCAGACGGGCACGAGCGCGCAGGCCTATGCCGCGACCATGGTGCCCGTGACGGTGGCCGTGTCATACGCCAACTATGCCATCGTGGCCGTGGTGGGGGCCCTCATGGCGCTCTTTGGGCAGATGGACGCGGGTAGTCTCGCCAGCTACCTTGTGTTCGTCCGGCAGGCGGCCATGCCCATAAACCAGCTCACGCAGTTGGGTAACTTCCTGCTCACCGCCCTTGCGGGCGCGGAGCGCATCTTTGAGGTGATGGAGCTTCCGGCCGAGACGGACGAGGGCGTGACCCACCTCGAGTGTGTTGAGGGCGAGGCGACCAAGGCGGCGGGCGTCAGCGAGCCCTGCCGCGCGTGGCGCTGGCGCAAGGGGGACGGCAGCTGTGTTGCCCTTGCCGGTGACGTGCGCCTGGAGCACGTGAACTTTGGTTACCTGGCTGGCCAGACCATCCTCGAGGACCTCTCGCTTTGGGCGAGGCCGGGCCAGAAGATTGCCTTCGTGGGCGCGACCGGTGCCGGCAAGACCACCATCACGAACCTCATCAACCGCTTCTATGACATCCGCTCGGGGTCGATTTCCTACGACGACATCGACATACGTGCCATCTGCAAGCCCGACCTGCGCGCATCCCTTGGCATCGTGCTGCAGGATACCCACCTCTTTGCGGGGACCATCGCGGACAACATACGCTTTGGCAAGCTTGACGCGACCGATGATGAGGTGCGACGCGCGGCCCAGATAGCGAACGCCGACTCCTTCATTAGCCGCCTGCCCAAGGGCTACAACACGTCCATCAGCGCGGACGGGGCGAGCCTGAGCCAGGGGCAGCGCCAGCTCATCTCCATCGCGCGTGCGGCGGTGGCGGACCCGCCGGTGCTCATCCTGGACGAGGCGACCTCGAGCATCGACACGCGTACCGAGGCCCTGATCGCACGCGGCATGGACCAGCTCATGGCCGGGCGCACCGTGTTCGTGATAGCCCATCGCCTCTCGACCGTGCGTAACGCCGACGCGATCATGGTGCTCGATCACGGTCGCATCGTGGAGCGTGGCACGCACGATGAGCTCCTGGCCCGGCGCGGCGAGTACTGGCAGCTCTGGACGGGTGCCAAGGAGCTGGATTAGCCCTGTCGGCAAGGGGTGCGACCAGCCCCTCTTCCGCAAGCCCCTGTGAGGGTATGTGGCCGATCCTCTTCGAGGTGGAGCGCGTCTTGTTGAGTGTGAGGTCATTGCCAAGGTGCCGTATTCGAGTCGGATGGCCCGATCGCGGCAGGAAGGGGCGCAGCTTGCGGCGCGGGTGATGGGTAGGATAACAGTTTTTGCATGGCAAGAGGTCGAGGGACCCTAGGCGGCGGGTGGCTTGCGGCCTGTGCTGACTGACGTCAGGGGAGATCAGGCGGTGAGTTCGTCGACGAGACTCTCACTAAGGAGCCGGTCGCTCAGGCCTTGGGCAATGCGTCATCGCTGCGGTCGATATATGGGCCTTGGGCTCGACACGCCGCTGTACCTAATCTGTCACCCGCTCGTTCTTGCGATGAACTATCTGCCCCGCATAGCGGTCATGCCTATGAACGTGATCGTGAGCGCCGGGGAGGGCGTATTGGACAGGGAGGCCTACCTGGGAGGGGCGGGCGTTGGTCCGTCGTGACCCGTGGGCTCACGTTCGTGGTCGGAACGGACCGTGCGGGGCGCGGGAGGGCGCCGATCCCCCCGGCCGCTTTGTTACAATCTTGATTCCGCGTCTTGCATGTGACGCCGGCAAGGCCTAGGATTCTTTACGACTTGAGTGGTTCGTGTGAAGGGGAGTGGCATGATGAGGGTCGCGAGAAGTGTCCTGTCGGCGTTCCTGTCCATGGCGCTGGTCGTGGGGATGGTCCCGGACTGCGCGTACGCCAAGGTCGCCGCCCAGGCGCTGCACCTTGGCGCATCCCAGGCGTCGCCGAGCGGAGCGGGGGACGCGCAGCAGGCGTCGCAGGATGACGGCGCGTCATC
>ERZ773003.623-NODE-623-length-25275-cov-4.237906_pt1 | contig 25275 bp, 21 predicted proteins | sample MGYA00580668_ERZ773003 | MGnify/ENA primary metagenome ERZ773003 (study PRJEB29015, sample SAMEA2738002) | human oral metagenome | biome: human oral; feature: human-associated habitat; material: dental | place: China | collected 2126 ... | reverse complement strand
AAGAGCGGCGAAATTTTAAAATTTAGCGCTCGTAGTTTTGAAATTTCGTAGCCGCGGTTTTAAATTTTAAAATTTGGCGAGCTTGACGATCTGTGTGGATGCATACACAGGCTGCGCGGGGCTGGCGAGCTATGTAATACGTCTGCCGCGCGCAGATTGAGCTTTGCGGCGGCGTTATTAAGTGCCCGCCGCAGACTGCGAAGTAAAATTTAAAAAGCGGGGCTCGCACAAAGCGATGAATTTAAATTTGACGCTTCGCTTGCGAGATAAAATTTTAAAAAGCGCGCCGCAGCTAAGCTGCCTAAACGCGACTGAAAAGCAGAGGGGCTTTGCGCGCGGGTTTTAATCGGCGTCGAGGGCGGTACGGAGTAGAATTAAATTTAAACTCAAACGCTAATGACGACAGATCGGATTTTTTCGAGAGCGGAATTTGATCGAAGCAAATTTAAACATGGAGGGCGTTTTGATATATCTGGTGTCCAATACGAAATTTGATCATCCACAGGTGAGGCAGCTTGCGGTTTGCGAGATAAAATTCCTCAAATTTAGCCTGCCTGCGCAGATCAGCGCGCTAATTTTCACCTCCAAAAACGCGGTGGCGGCGATAAAATTTAATGAAATTTCACTTGATTTAGATACGCCCGTTTACGCTATCGGCGAGCCGTGCGCTGCGGCTGCGCGCGAGTTTGGATTTCGCGATATTTTTGTGGCGCGGCACGGGCACGGAAATGAGTTTGCCGCCGAGATCGCGCCGCTATTGCAGGGCAGAGACGCGCTGTATCTGCGCGCGCGCGAAACGGTATCGAAGCTGGAGCAAATTCTATCTAGCGCCGGCGTGCGGCTGCAAAGCGTGATCGCCTACGAAAATTGCGTCCTTAGCCTGCCCGCCGCCGCAAAGCCGCCGCAAGGCAGCACGCTGATTTTTACCTCGCCTAAAAACGTTCGCGGCTTTACCGAAAATTTCGGCTGGGACGGTGGCTACAAGGCGATCTGTATCGGCAGGACGACGGCGAGCGTTTTGAGCGAGTTTTGCGAGCCGATAATCTGCGAAAGAGTGTCGATAAAATCCTGCGTCGATCTAGCGCTTTTGCCATAGTTTAAGCAAATTTAGACTATAATTTTGCCCAAGCCTGGGTGAAGCGAGAGCGTTTTATATGAGGGTTCAACATATTTGTATAAGCGACGACGTGAGAGGTCCGTGTGACGCGGCTCGGCTCGAGCTTTTTTAAAGTTACGGGTTGCGACCTAGAGATTTTTCCTAGTTGCAAGATTGGCTTTGTTTGAGCCGATTCTTTTTACGCAACGCTCACTTGGGTTTTTTACGTTACGGAGGCTTCATTGAATATCCTAATAATCGGCGGCGGCGGTAGAGAATACGCGATCGGGCTAAGACTTCGCGAGGATAAAAACGTTTTAAATCTGTATTTTGCTCCGGGAAACGGCGCTACAAAGGCGCTCGGTAAAAATTTAGATTTAAAAGATTTTAATGAGCTCGCGCTCTTTGCCAAAAACAACGACGTAGCTCTTACCATTGTGGGCGCCGAAGAGCCGCTTACAAAAGGTATCGTGGATATTTTTAAAGCGCAAGGTCTCGCGATATTCGGCCCCAGCGCCGCTGCAGCGAAGCTCGAGGGCTCTAAAGCCTATATGAAGGACTTTCTGGCGCGAAATCATATTAAAACCGCAAAATTTCTAAGCAGCGACGATCTATCCGAAATTTCAAAATTTATCGATACCCTAGACGGCCGCGTCGTGGTCAAAGCGGACGGCCTATGCGCTGGCAAAGGCGTCATCATCGCAAATTCCAAAGATGAAGCCAAAAAAGCCGCTACGGACATGCTAAGCGGCGAAAGCTTCGGCGAAGCCGGCAAGCGCGTCGTCGTGGAGGAGTTTTTAGATGGTTACGAGCTGAGCTTTTTTGCGATCTGCGACGGGGAGAATTTCGTAAGCTTGCCCGTAGCGCAGGATCACAAAAAGCTTCTTGACGGCGATCTGGGTCCGAACACCGGCGGCATGGGAGCTTATGCGCCAAGCCCGCTAGCGGATGCCGCGCTGATAAAAAAAGTACAGAGCGAGATCGTAGCACCTACGCTAAAAGGGATGCGGCAGCAGGGCGCGCCCTTTTGCGGCGTGCTATTCGTGGGGCTTATGATCGTGAGCGGCGAGCCTTACGTGTTGGAGTACAACGTCCGCTTCGGCGATCCGGAGTGCGAGGTTTTGATGCCGCTAATCGACGGAAATTTGAGCGAAATTTTATACAACGCCGCCATAGGCAAGCTAAGTAGCATAAGCCTAAAAGAGCGATTCGCAGTGGGCGTCGTGATGGCTAGCGAGCGCTACCCTTACGGCTCTTCGCAGCCTGCATTGATCGAGGTTGGCGAAATTCCCGCGGACGCGCATATCTGCTACGCAGGCGTGAGCGAGCGGGAGGGGCAAATTTACGCTAGCGGCGGGCGCGTTTTGGTAAGCGTGGGCGTCGCGCAGAGCCTAAAGCAGGCGCGCGACGCGGCTTACGCGCTGTGCGAAAATATAAAATTTAGCGGCGCGCAGTATAGGCGCGATATCGCGTATCAAGCCTTAAGAGATAAAATTTGAACATCGCTCCGCTTGGCAAGCGCGTAATTGCGTTTAGTATCGACGAAGCGGTGAGCGTAACGCTTTTTGTGGTCGTGCTATTTGCTATCGACGAGCCAGAGCTTGTTGCAGCGGCGCAGAGCGGAAGCAATCTTGAGGTACAAAAGATCGCTTCAAAATTCATTTTGCATTACGCGATAATAAAATTTTTATATCAGGCGATTTTTGTCTATCTATACGGCGCGACGCTAGGCAAGCTTGCGGTTAAAATTTATTGCGTCCGCGCCGACGGCAGCGCTATGGATATCACTACTGCAGCGATCCGCGCGGCGGTTAGGTTGATAAGCGAGATGATCTTTTATATGGGATTTTTGGTGGCGCTTTTTACGAACTCGCGTCAGAGCCTGCATGATATGGCGGCGAAAACATTGGTGGTAGAGATTGAAAAAGAGTAAAAAATTTAAAATTCTAGCGCTTAGTTTTAGCGCTCTTTTAGCAAGCAGTGCGAGCGCAAAGGTCCAAGACGTCGAGCTTATAGCAGATAATGTCGAGAAAAACGGCTTTTTGACGGAGGCCAGTGGCAACGTAACGGTGTATTCGCAGGACTACTTTATCACCGCCGATCGCGCTACATACGACGAGCAAAACGGCATCATCGAGCTTTTTGGTAACGTCAATGCGATGCGTGGCAGCAGTGAGACCACGCGCGCCCAGCATGTCAAAATCGATCTGAAAAACGATAAGCAGCAAGCCGACGTAAATTTTATGATGGACAAGGACTCCGAGCTTTGGATGCAAAACGACGCCAGCTGCAGCGACAGCGAGTATTACCGCGTGAAGGGCTCCAGCGTATCTAGCTGCAACGTTACCGATCCTGATTGGCGGATTAAATTTAGCAGCGGCATGCTCAATAAAGAGAGCAAATTCCTCCATCTTTTCAATCCGAGATTTTACGTGGGCGATGTGCCGGTGCTCTATCTGCCGTATTTCGGCTTTCCGACCGACCGTACGCGCCGCACGGGCTTGCTGCCTCCCGAGGCTGGCTACATTAGCAAGGAGGGGATTTATTATAAGCAGCCGATCTATTTTGCGCCTTACGATAGCTGGGATTTTCAGCTCGATCCGCAGGTGCGCACGCGCAGGGGCTTTGGCGTATACGGGACATTTCGATTTACGGAGTCGCCGTATTCTTACGGCGAGATCAGAGGCGGAGTTTTTGATAACTTCTCGCGGGCGCAAAAACGCCTCGAATACAAGAACGAGCGTCACCACGGCTTTGAAGTGCAATACGATCGCAGCAAACTTGCAACCTATCTGCTAGATGGCGATCTGCGCGAAAATTTATGGATCGATTTTACTCAGCTAAACGACCTTGAATACTACGATCTGAAGGAAAAGGGAGGTCTTGGCGACGATGCGGATAACTCGCTCGTAACTTCACGGCTGAATTATTATTTGACCTCAGACGAGCACTATTTTGGCGCTTACGGACGCTACTATATCGATACAAGCAAGCTAAACGCCGATAATACCTTCCGCAACGAAGATACCGTCCAAGAGCTTCCGACGCTGCAATATCATAAATTTAGCAATGATTTGGGACTGCCAAATTTGATCTATTCGCTTGATGCGAAGGCGCGTAATTACACCAGATGGGAGGGCGCGACTGCTCGCCAATACGAGTTTGACGTACCGATTAGTATAAGCACGCCGCTACTGGCGGATTATTTAAATTTCGCCTTTACCGAGCGAGTGTATATGACTAATATCGATTGGCACGATAAATTCTACTACGCAAACGGCGATCTTGGCGAGGATAAAAGCACTTTCTACGCTAATCAATACACCGAGCTTTCACTCTACACCGACGTAGCCAGGGCTTACGATAGCTTGTATCACACTATGAGCTGGAGAGCGGATTTTAGAATTCCAAGCTGGCAGCAAGGCGATATAGAGGATAGAATTTTAAAGTATCATCAGTATAGATACGACCTCTCTCGCGGCGCAGTAGATCGCTCGCGGCTGGGTAACTTGCAAGACTCGCTTTATTGGGAGGATAACTTCTTGAGCGAGCTTAGTGACGAATACACCCACGAAAATGCAGCTTTAAGTATGACGCAGTTTTTTTATAATGAAGACGGACGTAAATTCTTACGCCATAGCGTCAAGCAGCGATATGACTTCGACGATCATGAGTTTGATGATTTAGAACACCGCATCGACGGGTATTTCACAAACGGCTTAAATATCGGAAACCGCTTTACCTACTCGCATAAATATAAAAGCTTCGATAAGGTCTATACCTACGCCAACTACTCCAACGACGACTTTAGCTTTGGACTTAGTCACGCTTACGAATACGAAAAGCTAAGCATGGAGCCTAAACGCTATACGAAAGATAACTACGGCATCGTAAACGCTTCGGTAAATTTGCCTAGGAATAATAAAATTTTTGGGCGTTGGGATTACGACTTGGAGCGATCTTATTCTAAAATGTGGCGTGTGGGACTTTCTCATACGCGCAAATGCTGGAATTACTCTTTTGTGTATCAAGAGGATATCGAGCCTAAAAATACCAGTACGACGGGCTATAGCAAAGCAAGCAAGGAGCGCGGAATTTACTTTCTCGTAAATTTCTATCCGTTCGGCGGAGTAGGGTATGATTTTTCAGTAGATAGCGAATACGGAAGCGAAAAATAATGACGCCTAGAGCCGAGCTGATGTTTGAAAACCAAATCGACGCCGCGATGAAGCTTTCAGAAATTTTACCCGCTGCCGTGATCAAAAACGAAAATTTTCTAATAATCGCCCAATCCCTGGAGTCGCTTCCTATCGCAAACCATCTTGCTCTAAAATTAGGGCTTGCTTATGAGTTTTTATTTACTGAGCCCGTTTTAGCGCCTAATAATCCGGAATGTGCGATCGCGTGCGTAAGCGAGACCCAAGAGATCGTGATGGTAGATGAGCTCGTGCGAAGCTTCGGCATCAGCTTGGATTACATTTACGGACAGGCGAACAGACTTTATGAGGAGAAAATTTTAAAAAATATGTATAAATTTCGCAAGGGCGAGCTTTTGGGAAATTTAGAGAAAAAAAACGTCATCTTGGTAGATGAGGGGTGTGAGAGCGGGCTGACCGCGCTTACTTGCATAAAGACGCTCGTAAGCTTAAACGCCAAAGCGATCTTTTACGCCACTCCCGTTATCGGCAGCGATAATGCGGACGAGATCGCCATGCTAGTAGATGGAATTTATGCTGTTCATAAGATCAGAGATTTTGTGAATGTGGATTTTTATTACAAAGAAAAAACGCTCTCAAGCGCGGAGGAGATAATGCAAATTTTAAACAAATGCCCGCTTTATCTGCCGTTTCACGAGACTAACAAAAACAAGGAGAAAATTAATGCAGTGCAAAATTGAAGTAAATGGCAATACCGAAATTTTCGATATCAATAAGGTCGCAAAGCAAGCCGCGGGCGCGGCGCTTTTGCGCGTAAAAAATACTGTCGTGCTGGCTACCGTAGCGCGCGAAGAGACGCAGGTGCAGGAGGACTTTTTGCCCCTTACCGTGCAATATATCGAAAAGATGTACGCAGCGGGCAGAATCCCCGGAGGCTACATCAAGCGCGAGACCAAGCCGGGCGATTTTGAGACGCTAACGAGCCGCATCATAGACCGCTCGCTGCGCCCGCTCTTTCCAAAGGGCTATGCGTATCCGACGCAGATCGTGGTTTACGTGCTGTCGGCAGACCCCGAGGTCGATCTGCAAGTCGTCGCTCTTAATGCGGCGTCCGCGGCGCTATATCTTAGCGATATCCCGATTAAAGCGCCCGTTTGTGGCGTCCGCATAGGCTATCAAAATGGAAATTTTATCTTAAACCCGAGCAACTCCGAGCTTAAAAATAGCGCGCTCGATCTTTACGTAGCCGGCGTCGGCGATGAGCTTTTGATGATCGAGATGCGCTCCCTGCCGCAGATTAATGGCGGCGCGCAGCAGATGAATGAATTTAGCGAAGATCTGATGGTGGATGCGATCGATTTTGCCGCAAAGGCGATAAGCGCAGGCTCGGGCGCCTACGAAGAGGCTTTTTTGCCGCTTAAAAAGCCCGATGCGAGCCTAGAGTATAAACCCGAGATCGAGGATGAGGATATTGCGGACTTCATCGACGCAAATTACAAAGACGCCGTCAAAGCGGCGATCAATCAGATGGCAAAGAGCGAGCGCGCTACCGAGCTAAACAAAATCGTAGATCAAATTTTAACTACCGAAGCCGCTGCGCAAAACGAATGGAGCAAAGAGGTGATCTCCAGCGTCATCGGCAAGTATAAGCGCGGCATCATCCGTACGCAAATCATCGAGGATCATTGCAGAGCCGACGGACGCGCGCTTGATGAGGTGCGCCCGATCAGTATCGAGACCAATATCCTGCCGTGCGCGCATGGAAGCTGCCTATTTACGCGCGGGCAGACGCAGGCTCTGGTCGTCACCACGCTGGGCGGAGATAGCGACGCGCAGCTAAGCGACAGCCTAACGCAGCTCGAGCCGATCAACGATAGATTTATGTTTAACTACAACTTCCCGGGCTTTTGCGTCGGCGAAGCAAGTCCGCTCAGAAGCCCGGGCAGACGCGAGCTGGGGCATGGAAATTTAGCCAAAAGAGCGCTGTATCCGAGCATCGATCTAAACTCGCCGCAGTCTATTCGCGTAGTGAGCGAAATTTTAGAGAGCAACGGCTCAAGCTCGATGGCTTCGGTCTGCGGCGGCGCACTTTCTCTCCGAGCAGCGGGCGTACCTACGCTTAAGCTCGTTGCGGGCGTCGCGATGGGCTTGATTTTTGAGGGCGAAAAACACGCCGTGCTAACCGACATAATGGGGCTTGAGGATCACGACGGAGATATGGATTTTAAGGTCGCGGGCACCTATGAGGGCATCACCGCGCTTCAGATGGATATCAAGCTCGGCGGCATTAGCCTGGAGGTTTTAAAAGAGGCTCTAGCGCAGGCAAAGCAGGCTCGTGCGCATATTTTGGGCCTTATGGAGCAGGCGGACGCGGCAATCGTCATAAATGAAGATGTGCTTCCGAAGCTTGAAATTTTTAGCGTCGAGGCGAGCAAAATCCCAGACATCATCGGCCAGGGCGGCAAGGTCATCAAAGAGATCACCGAAAGCTTCGGCGTAAATATCGATCTGGATCGAGAAAAGGGTGAGGTCAAGATTCAAGGCGCCAAAGCTAGCGGCGTATCGGGCGCGAAAGAGAAAATTTTATCGATAGTCTCAAATTCTCGCGATTTTCGTAAGCCGCGCAGTGAACGCAAAGAGGTAAAATTTCAGATCGGCGAGGAGTTTGACGGCGTGGTGCAAAGCGTGCTGGATTTCGGTACCTTTATCTCGCTACGAGACGGCGTGGACGGGCTACTGCGCGCCAAATTTATCACGACGCCTTACAAGGCGGGCGACGTGGTGCGAGTGCGCGTGACCGAGCAGAAGGGCACTAAAATTTCACTGGAATTAGCTTAAAATTTTAATAGGAGTATGAGATGCAGCTTAAAAAGATTTTTTTCCCTATCGGCGGCGGCGAGGAGCTGGCAGAGCGTATACACGGAGCGCTGCTAGTGAATAAATTTTTCGGCACGCACATCAACATAATGGCGTGCCAGCTCGATCCTAAGATGATTTACAATGTCCGTATGACGCTAAAAGGCGGCGTGTTGATGGAGGAATTTTTAAAATCTGCGGGCGATGAGATGAGGGCCGAGCGCGAGGAGATTAAAGCGATCTTCGACGCCGAATGCGCTAAGCTGGGCTTAGATCAAAACGACGACGATCACGTCCCAAATAGCGCCGCTTTGAGGCATATGGTAGGCATCCGCTCCGAGCTGGTCGAGAAATACTCTAAATATTGCGATTTGGTGCTGGTCTCGGTGCCGCCTACGGGCTCTATCACGGGCACATTCGAGGCGGCGGTCACCAAAAGCGGCAAGCCTTGCATCGTCATACCGCGCAAGCTGAAGGAGTTTAGGGCGGATAAAATTTTGGTCTCGCTTACCGGCACTGCGGCATCTGCAAGGGCGCTTGATAATTGGCTGGAGCTTTTGCAGCGTGCCAAATCTATCACCGTCATTACTGCAAATCACTACCTTCAAGATGATCTTGCCGAAACTAAGCGCCGCATAAGCGACTATCTAGCCTTGCATGACGTTAAAATCGATGTTTTTGAGGCATTAAATGCCGAGGGCAAGATCCCGGGGCAGGTGCTGCTAGAGTACGCCGACGCGGGCGATTTCGATCTAATCGTCGCAGGTTTGCACTCAGACAGCGGCATAAAGGAAATATTCTTAGGCGGCGCGTCGAAATACTTCCTACAAAAGACCAAAATTCCGGTCTTAATGTAGCTAAAGCCTAGACGCCGCGTCGCGGTACACCGCCCGCACCGCGTCTAAGCTTAATCAGCTTTTAAGCACCGCAAGCTAAAGCTTAAATTTTTAATCGGCTTTCGAAATCGGTTCTAATTAGAAATTTTTTGACTATTGCGGCTTTGCTAGCCCGTCCGCAAATCGTGCAGTTATGCTTCTTACGGAGGGGTTACGATTAATTTTTGTCGCTAGCTTTGCTAACGAGCCGCATTTGCTTTGCCGCGGCTAGAGAGCAAATATGTCCGCGGCGAGCAGAGTTAGCGGTCGCGGCAAGCTCGTCGGTCTATCTTTAAGCGCGGCGAGTTTGAAATTTCTATGCTTGCCGTTTTCGGCTGCGTAGCGAAGTTTTGCATAAAATTTGCGCTTGAAATTTCTGTTTGCACGCTAAATTTTAAATTCCAAGGAGCGTAGATGGCTTTTGAAAACGCAATCATCACCAAAGAGGATGATGAGAAGTATGGATTGAGCGAAATTTACTACAAATATAATCTATACTATGAGACTTTTATTAACGAGCTTGGTTGGACTATTGATCGAGATACAGATTGCTGGCTATGGAAAATTTATAGTTTTCCTGATCCAGATTATGACCATGGCACTGATTCTAAAGGAATTTGGATTTTATATTATAATGGTGAAGTTATTGAAGTCACCCTTGATTATGATATCGACGAAGCATTGAAACCTGGAGAATTCCATAGAATTTGGAAACTGCTTAATCTAAATCCAAAGCAAACACCTCTTTTGTCGGCAAGCGATATAATGAAGCTGTTGAATGTAATATTAAAAGCGTATGGTTATTCTACTCGGGAACAAATCCCAAACTACACTATGGAGCTACAAGACCTAACCAATCGCGCCGCAAAATAGAGCTTTAAATTTAACCTCATTTTAGTCCCGCATAAAATCAAATTTCATAGAATTCTAGAATTTCGCAGAATTTTAAAATTCTAAAATTCCAAAATCCTATAATCTCAAAATTTTAAATTCCCGCCCTAAAATTTCTTGTAAATCAAATTTATCAAAATCATCGATGCTAGCGCCTCTATGAGCGAGGCGATGATCATCGCGAAGTATATCTCTTGCGAGATCGCGGCGGTAGAGTAAAAGAGCGTCGCCGTGGCGATCACTAGCGTCAGAGGCATAGAAAGCGATAGTGCGAAAAGCGCCGCGCCTTTGCGCCCTAAGGTGCTTAAAAACGTAGCGCTCGCAAGCAGCCTGATACCGAACATCAGCGCCGCTAGGCTTGCGGCAAAGCTCATCACTCCGGGCATAAGAAGCGCCTCAAGCTTGATCACGGCTCCGGTGTGTATGAAAAATATCGGCACCAAAAAGCCAAAGCCGAACGACGATAGCTTCTCGATGAGATCGTCCTTGTGCGAGAAAAAAGTCGGCAGAAAGGTGCCTGCGATGAAGGCGCCGATTACGACCTCAAGCCCCAAAAGCATCACTCCCGCGCAGATGAGGCAAAACAGCGCCATCGCAAATCGCACGTCCTTTTCGTTCTTGTCGTATTTGGGCATGATGACCGTTTTTAGCGCGGGGAACCACCAAAATAGAATTTCAAGCCCTTTAAAAACCGCTAGAGCGGCGACCGAAAAGCCCAAAAGCGCGCCGATATGAAGCGCCATCTCGACGCCGAAGCCGTTTTTAAGGTAGATGCCGCCCACCGTGAGGGCGGCGATGCTGATGAGCTCGCCGATCACGCCCGCGGGCATCGCGAGATTGAGCCACGCTTGATCCTTGCCGTATTCCTTATACAGCGCCGAAATCAGCCCGACGCTCATCAAAGGCGCTGCGATGATAAGCATCTGCGGCAGTTCAAACATCCAAACCGCAAGCGCGCTTAGGATATAAAGCAGCGCCAAAAAGATTATGATCAGCCGTAGAATTTTGCGCGGCATCGCAAGCAGCGCGCGGAAATCCACCTCGCAGCCCGCCAAAAACATAAGGTAGCAAAAGCCGATCTGAGCAGCCAGATCGAAGGTTGCGCTTGGCGGCAAAAGCCCTAAATTTGCGGCTATGATGCCAAGCATGATCTCCATGGGCGAGAGCGGAATTCTAGCTAAGCTAGCCAAAAAGGGCGAAGCAAAGATCAAAAACGATAGCGCGATTAGGACGTAAATTTCATTCATAAGCTTTGGCCTCGCATCCTTTTAGATTTTCTCCGCACTGTTTTAGAATTTTTTCGCATCTTTCTAGCATTTTCTCTGGCTGCCCAGGGGCTTTTCGTATCATTTTAAGACTTCCTTTCGGGCGCTTTATAGTTCTTTGCGCTGCGAACGGAGACGAAATATGCGCAATTTTCGCTCTTGCACCACAACACAGGCAAATCGAAAAGCCGCTTTTTGCGCCCACAAATCTCGCCCGGATTTAGCACGAGCACGCCGTTTTTATCCACCGCCGCGGCGAAATAGTGGGTATGGCCGTAAATTTTGATAGTTGGAATTTTATCCGCGCCGCACCCGCACGGACCCCGATTTTTACCTTCGCCGCTTGCATTAGGGTCTGAACTTGCGGTTAAATTTGAGTTTAAATTTGCGTTTGAGTTTGAAGCGAGGCCCGCGTCCAAATCTAAGTCTAAATTTGCATTTGAGTTCACTTCCGCGCCCGCATTCAAGTCCAAGTTCACATTTAGACTTGCGGACTGCCCGCTTTTTAAATTTGCGCTCGCGCTAACTATGTTTTTAAAATTTACATCTGTGCTGTGCGCGCCGTTTAAAATTCTATCTGCACTCGCAGTATTAAAATTTGAGTTTAAATTTACCGAGCGATCCGCGCCCGCGCCTAAATTTAGCCCGTCTGCTTCGTTTTGCGCCGCGGGCTCCTCGTCAAAAAGATAAAACGGATGGTGCATTATTTTTAGCCGCAGCCCTGCAAACTCCGTGCAAAAGGGCTCGTCGTGCAGGTTGAACTCATTTTTAAACTCAGCAAGCGCTTCGTCGTTGTTCCCTAAAACCGCGAAGTAGGGCTTGCCGCTTTGTCGCAAAAGCCGCAGCGTCTCGCTCTCGACGATGCCCTCTGCGTGCACGAGCAGATCCGCTCCGCGCGCGAGCAGCCACTCTATGGCGCTGGCAGCGACCTTTGTTTCGCGATGAGAGTCCGAGATGACGCCTATTATCAATCGATCTCTTCTTTAAGCTTGCACTGCGGGCACTCGGCGAAATTGCCTTTTTTCAGCTCTTTGCGGAGCATGTATGAGTTGCCGCACTGCGGGCACGCGCGCGCAATCGGCGCGTAGTTGCTCACAAAGCCGCATTTTGGGTAGTTCGTGCAGCCGTAAAATTTGCCGCGTTTGGAGAAGCGCTCGACGATCTCGCCGGTGCCGCAGCTCGGGCACTTAACGCCCGTGGAGAGCAGCGGTTTTTTCTCCTTTGCCGCGCCTTCGATTTTACGCGAGTATTTGCACTTCGGATAGCCCTCGCAAGCGATAAACTCGCCGTATCTGCCCTTGCGCTTGATCAAATTTTTACCGCACTGCGGGCATTTTTCATCTAGCACTTCGGGCGCCGCCTTCTCCTCGCTCGCCCCTTCGGCGCTCGCATCCGCGTTGCGGGAGTATTTGCATTTCGGATAGTTCGAGCAAGCGATGAACTCGCCGAATCTGCCCTGGCGCTTAAGTAGCTCGCCGCCGCAGTTCGGGCATACTTCGCCGATCTTTTCGGCTAGCTTTTGGCTTGCGATCGACGTTTTTCCTTTGGCGATCTCGTCCATAAAAGGATAATAAAAATCTGCCAAAATTTGCTGCCAGTCCGCTTTGTTTTCGGCGATGTCGTCGAGCTTCTCTTCCATTTTGGAGGTAAACTCGCTATCGACGATATTTTTAAAATTTTGCTCCAGCATCTCGGTGATCTTAAAGGCGATCTCGCTCGGCACCAGGTGCTTTTGCTCGATATTTACGTAGTTGCGCGCCGTAAGCAGCGAGATGGTAGGCGCATAAGTCGAGGGCCTGCCGATGCCGAGGCTTTCGAGCTTTTTGATGAGGCTTGCTTCCGAATAGCGCGCCGGCGGCTCGGTGAAGTGCTGCTGCGAGCTTAGACTTTGCAGGCTCATCGCGTCACCCGCGCTAAGGCTCGGTAAAATTTTATCCTTATCCAGATCGCCGTAAGTTTTGTAAAAACCGTCAAATTCCATCTTGCGCCCGCTGATTTTAAACGCGCCCTCTTCGCCGCGCACGATGATCGTTTGGATCTGCGAGACGCTAGGGCTCATCTGCGAGGCTATGAAGCGGTTGTAGATGAGCGCGTAAAGGCGGTATTCGTCGCGAGGCAAGATTTTTTGCGCGAGCTCGGGGGTAAGCTTCAGATCGGTAGGTCTTATCGCTTCGTGCGCTTCCTGCGCGCCTTTACTTTTGGTGGCGTATAAATTTGGGCTTTTCGGCAGATACTTTTCGCCGAAGCGCTCGCCGATTAGCTCGCGAGCCGCCGCGATCGCTTCTTTAGCGATATTTAGCGAGTCGGTTCGCATATAGGTGATCGCACCGCCGTTTTTGGTATTGACGCCTTCGTAAAGGCTCTGCGCGAGGCTCATCGTCTTGCGCGGATTAAAGCTTAGAGCCGTGCTCGCCGCCTGCTGCAGCGTCGAGGTCATAAACGGCGGGTAAGGGTTTGTTTTGCGCGACTTGCTTTCGATACTCTCTACGCTAAATTTGTCTTTTTGCAGCGTCAGGACGATCTCGCTAGCCTGCTCCGCGTTTTTGACCGAGAGCTTTTCCATCTTTTTGCCGCGAAATTCTACGAGCTCGGCTTCTAAGTCCTTCTTAAAAACCGCGTCGATGCTGTGAAATTCTACCGGTTTAAAATTTAAAATTTCGCGCTCGCGATCGACGACGATCTTAAGCGCGGCGCTTTGGACGCGACCCGCGCTTAAGCCGCGCTGGATCTTTAAATTTAAAAGCGGGCTTAGCTTGTAGCCCACGATGCGATCGAGCAAGCGGCGCGCTTGTTGAGCGTTTACGCTTGCGATATTGAGTTTGCGCGGCGAGCTTAGCGCGTTTGAGATCGCGCTTTTGGTGATCTCGTGAAATACGATGCGCGGCAGCTCCTGCGCCTGCTTGCCGATCGAAGCTGCGATATGATAGGCGATCGCCTCGCCCTCGCGGTCCTCATCCGTCGCGAGGTAAATTTGATCCGCCTTTTTGGCGAGCGTCTTTATCTGCTTTACGATCTGATCGTGATCGGCGCTGATTTCGTATTCGGGCTCGAAGCTTTTATCTTTGATTTTAATGCCGAATTTTTTCTGAGGCAGATCGCGGATATGGCCTTTAGACGCGATTACGTCGTAATTGTCGCCTAAGAAATTTTTGATCGTTTTGGCTTTTGCGGGAGATTCTACGATGATTAAATTTTTCATTGTTTAATCCTTTAGAATTCTAGGCAGCGTGATGCCCTTTTGGCTTTGGTATTTGCCCTTTTTGTCGCAGTAGCTCACCTCGCACGGCTCATCTCCTTGCAGAAACAAAACCTGCGCGATCCCTTCGTTCGCGTAAATTTTTGCAGGCAGCGGCGTGGTGTTGGAAATTTCAATCGTGATGTGCCCTTCAAAGCCCGGCTCAAAAGGCGTTACGTTTACGATGATGCCGCAGCGCGCGTAGGTGCTTTTGCCTAGGCAGATCGCAAGCACGTCGCGCGGCATTTTGAAGTATTCGATAGTGCGCGCTAGCGCGAAGGAGTTCGGCGGCACGATGCAGACGTCGCCCTCAAAGTCCACGACGTTTTTTGCGTCGAAATTTTTAGGATCGACGACCGTTCCGCCGACGTTTGTAAAAATTTTAAATTCGCGCGCCACGCGTATGTCGTATCCGTAGCTGGAAAGTCCGTAGCTAACGACGCCGCGGCCGATATTTTCCTCGCAAAAGGGCGTTATCATATCGTGCTGCTGCGACATCTGTCTGATCCATTTATCGCTTTTCAGTCCCATAAAATTTCCTTAAAATAATCAAAATTTTTCGCGCATTATAGCAGCAAAATAAAATATAATAAAAATTTTATGCTAGAATTTTGCTTAAATTATAAAAATTTTATCACTTTTTAAGGAGCAATTATGGGACTACTCAAGAAATTTGCGTTTATTACGTTTTTTATCGCATCTTCTTTAGCGGCGGCGAAACCTAATATCTATATCTTGGCTACCGGCGGCACTATCGCGGGAAGCAGCTCAAGCGCCACGGAGGGCAACTATACCGCAGGCTCAAAGGGCGTAGAAGATATCTTAGCGACAGTACCGCAGTTGGGGGATTTAGCTACGATTAAAAGTGAGCAAATTTCAAATATCGGCTCGCAGGAGATGAATGATGAAATTTGGCTCAAGCTTGCAAACCGCGTAAGCGAACTGCTTACTAAAAACGATGTCGACGGCGTCGTCATCGTACATGGAACCGATACGATGGAGGAGACGGCGTATTTTTTAAGCCTAGTAGTAAAATCTAAAAAACCGATCGTGTTGGTGGGTGCGATGCGAAACGCAGACTCGATGAGTGCTGATGGACCGCTTAATCTATACAACGCCGTTGCCGTCGCGGCAGATAAAAACGCTCGCGAAAAGGGTGCTCTTGTAGTGATGAACGACGAGATCCACGCCGCGCGCGAGGTTACGAAAACAAATACTACTAACGTTGCGGCTTTTGCCTCGCCGAATTCCGGCAAAATCGGCACCGTAAATTATGGCGTCGTAAATTTTTATATGGCGCCGCTTCGCAAACACACCGTCGCAAGCGAGTTTAATATCAAGGACCTCAAGGCCTTGCCGCGCGTCGATATCATCTATGGACACGCGCAAGACAGCGGCGATTTGGTCGATACAGCGGTGCAAAAGGGCGCTAAGGGCATCGTAGTCGCCGGCATGGGAAACGGAAATTTATACCCCGATACGGAGGCTGCGCTTGCAAAAGCTAGCGAAGCGGGCGTGATAGTCGTGCGCTCAAGCCGCACGGGCAGCGGCTCAACTAGCGTTAGCTCGGAGGTAGACGACGCAAAACTTGGCTTTCTAACCGCAGATAATCTAAATCCGCAAAAGGCGCGCGTACTGCTGATGTTAGCCCTTAGCAAAACGAGCGATAAAGCGAAAATTCAGAGCTTTTTTGCGACACATTAACGCATAGGGCTTCGCGCAGATAGAATTTCGGTGCAAGGCTTTAAAATAAAATTTCAGCGCGAAATTTTAAAAAAAGCAAGGCGCTGGATTTTAATATGAGCTCGGAGGCGAGATTTTAAAGCAAAGCGCGGAATTTTCGCGCTCTGAGCCTGGGCGTAGAATTTCGGTCGTAAAATTAAGCGTTAAATTTTTAAAGGATTTAAAATCATCCTGCGTTCTTGCGGCAAAATTTCGTGCTTTGCCCGCAAAGCCCGAGCTTTAAAATATGCTAGGCAAATCGCACCTTATAAATATTTAAAATCAGTCCGCAAATCCGCCGCAAATTCCGTGCCGCGCCTTTTAAAAGCTCCCTCAAAAATCCATTTAAAGAAACAATTATAAAAATTTAGCTAAAATTTCGCAAATTTTTTCAGGAGAAATTTATGACAAAAGCAGAAATCAAAGAGTTAATGGATTTTTTCGGCGAAAAGCAGGGCATTAACGAGCTAAAAATTAAAGATAAAGATTTTGAGATCGAGATAAAAAAATATGGCCCATGCGGTGGGAGCACGCCTCAGCTCGCCGCACCGGCACCTGCCCCGCAGCTTGCTGCGCCTGCGGTAAATGTGCTCGTGGGTGATAAGCCCGCCTCAAAAGGCGCGATGGATACGATCGACAGCCCGATGGTAGGTACTTTTTATAAAGCGCCAAGTCCCGGTGCGGCAGAGTTCGTAAGCGTAGGTCAGGTCGTGCATAAGGGCGATACGATCGGCATCATCGAAGCGATGAAGATTATGAACGAGATCGAAGCGGAATTCGACTGCCGCATCAAAAAAGCTCTCGTCGAAGACGGACAGCCCGTCGAATACGCTATGGCGCTGTTTGAGGTCGAGAAGCTATGAGGGAGCTTAAGAAAATTCTAATCGCAAATCGCGGCGAGATAGCGCTTAGAGCGCTTCGCACGATCCAAGAGATGGGCAAGCAAGCCATCGTCGTGCACTCCACCGCCGATCAGGACGCGCTTTACGTGAAATACGCCGACGCGTCGGTCTGTATAGGCGGACCGCGCAGTAGCGATAGTTACCTAAATATCCCCGCGATCATCACAGCCTGCGAGCTAACCGAAGCTGACGCGATATTTCCGGGATACGGCTTTTTGAGCGAAAGTCAAAATTTCGTAGAAATTTGCGCTAAGCACGGCATTAAATTTATCGGCCCGAGCGTCGAGGCAATGACTTTAATGAGCGATAAGAGCAAGGCTAAGCAAGTGATGATGCGCGCGGGCATTCCTGTAGTGCCTGGCAGCGACGGTGCGATCGCAAGCGTCGAAGAGGCACGCAAGCTAGCCGCCGAAATCGGCTATCCGGTCATCATTAAAGCCGCAGCCGGTGGCGGTGGGCGCGGAATGCGCGTGGTCGAGCGCGAAGAGGATATCGAAAAGCTCTTTTGGTCGGCAGAGAGCGAAGCGATGAGCGCGTTCGGCGACGGCACGATGTATATGGAAAAATATATCACAAACCCACGCCACATCGAGGTTCAGGTCTTGGGTGACGAGCACGGACACGTCGTGCATATCGGCGAGCGCGACTGCTCGATGCAGCGCCGCCATCAAAAGCTGATCGAAGAAAGCCCGGCCGTGATCTTGGACGAGCCGACACGAAAGAGCCTGCACGAAACGGCGGTTCGAGCCGCTAAGGCGATCGGATACGCAAGCGCGGGAACGTTTGAGTTTTTATACGATAGCAAGGACAAGAAATTCTATTTCATCGAGATGAATACCCGCTTGCAGGTCGAACACACCGTAAGCGAGATGCGAAGCGGGCTCGATCTGATCGAGTGGATGATCCGTATCGCACAGGGCGAGAAGCTGCTACCTCAAAGCGAGATAAAATTTAGCGGGCATGCGCTTGAGTGCCGCATCACCGCCGAGGACTCCAAAAGCTTTATGCCAAACCCAGGCAAAATCACAAAATACGTCGCTCCGGGCGGCAGAAACGTCCGTATGGATAGCCACGTCTATGAGGGCTACTCGGTGCCGCCTTACTACGACAGCATGATCGGCAAGCTCATCGTTTACGACAAGGACCGCGCGCGTGCGATTGCGAAGATGAAAGTCGCGCTAGATGAGCTCATCATCGGTGGCATAAAATCGACGCGCGATTTTCATCTTAGGATGATGAATAACCCCGATTTCGTGGATAATAACTACGACACAAATTACCTAGCCAAGCATTAAATTTAAAATTCCAAGGGATAAAATTCTCTTGGAATTTTAAAATTTATTTGAAATTCTGCATTTAAAATTCCGCTTGAAATTTTACATTTAAAAATCTACTTGAAATTTTGCTTTAAAATCCCGTCGCGATATGCTTTAAATTTTGCTATTAAATTTACCGCTAAATCTAGATGGTGAGGCGCGAGGCACGCCATTGTTGCCGCTTATATGTTTTACAGCGAGATTAATGCTGGACTCGGTTTAAATTTTACGTTCCGCGACGGTTGAAATTTAGAATACGTGTCTTGGCTACCGCAAATATTCGCTTTTGTCCATGCGGTTTAGCGTTGGTATGCGCCGCCGCGAAAAGTAAATTTCAGCTTTGTTATATAAATTTAATATTAAAATGCCGTACACATAAATTTTTTAAGAAAAGGAGAATTTATGGAGATAAACACTCGGCGTCTTAAAAGCGAGTTCGAGCAGATAAGCCGCTTTGGGGCTTTGGCGGGCGGCGGGCTTACGCGGCTTGCGTTTTCGTGCGAGGATAAAGAGGCGCGCGACTTCCTCATATCGCTACTTCAAAAAGAAAATTTCAAGATCAAAATCGACGATGCGGGCAATATTTTCGCTAAATTTGGAGGCGTTAAAAATCCAGATCTGCCGCCAGTTAGCGCTGGCTCGCATATCGATAGCGTGCCGCAGGGCGGCTTTTACGACGGCACGTTAGGCGTCATGGCTGCTTTGGAGGCGATCCGAGCGGTTCGAGATAGCGGCGAGGAGCTTGCGCGCCCGCTGGAACTCATCGTCTTTGTTTGCGAGGAATCAAGCCGCTTTAAAATGGCGACCGTAGGCAGTAAGATAATCAGCGGCAAGCTCTCGCGGCAGCGGCTAGGCGAGCTAAAGGATGGGGACGGAATTTCGCTATTTGACGCCATGGAGGCTTTCGGGCTAAATCCCACAAATTTAAAAAGCTGCGTCCTGCCAAAATCCAGCTTTCATAGCTATATTGAGCTTCATATTGAGCAGGGACCGGTATTGCAGCGGCGAGGGATCCCAGTGGGCGTCGTCACGGGTATCGCCGCGCCCGTGCGATACGAGCTGCGGATCGAGAGCAGAGCCGATCACAGCGGCGCTACGCCGATGGATATGCGTTGCGATGCCCTAGCTTGCGCTAGCGAGATCGTTTTAAGCGCGGAGAGGATCGCAAAGATGGGCAAAACCACGGTCGCGACGGCGGGCTATGCAAACGCGCTACCCGGCGTGCTAAACGTGATCCCGGGCGCCTGCACGCTAGGGCTTGATATACGCGATATAGACGAGGATGCGCTCAGGGCGGCGGATGATAAAATTTGCGCCGGGATAGATGAAATTTGCGCTCGCAGAGGGTGTAAATTTGAATTAAAAAATCTCATCAAAGATCGCCCCGTAAAGCTAAGCGAAGAGATGATCGCTCTGCTTGAGAACTGCGCCGGCGAGCTTAAAATTCCAAGCCTGAGGCTTCCTAGCGGCGCGGGACACGACGCGATGAATATGACGGAGCTTGCGGATCGCGTGGGGATGCTTTTCGTGCCGTGCAAAGACGGCATCAGCCACAACGTAAATGAGAGTATAAACTGGCACGACGCGTTTGCCGCTACGAAGGTTCTAGCTGCGGCGATGTTAAGCTTAGCCAAAAAATAAAGGAGAAAAAATGGATGCTATCGCACAAAAAGTAGAGGCGCTAAAAAGCGAGATGATCGGGGATCGCAGGTTTTTTCACTCGCATCCCGAGACGGGCTGGTTTACCTTTTTTACGACCGCGGTTATCGCAGATCGTATGCAGCGCTTGGGCTATGAGATAAAGCTCGGTCGCGAAGTGGTGAAAGCTGAAGCGAGGCAGGGCGTAGGCGGCAAGGATGCCTGCGAGAAGGCGAAACAGCGCGCCGAAGGGCTGCTAAATGCAGATCAGATAAAATTTCTTGATGCGATGGAGGATGGGCTAACGGGTCTCGTGGCCGAAATAGACACGGGGCGCGCGGGCAAGACGGTCGCTTTTAGATTTGACATAGACGGCGTAGACGTGACCGAGAGCACGGACGCGGATCACCGCCCTTTTAAGGAAGGCTTTCGCTCCGACATTAGCGGCATCACGCACGCGTGCGGACACGACGGGCATATCACGATGGGGCTTGCTTTGGCAAAGCTGATCGCGCAGAGCCTAGACGATTTTAGCGGTAAATTTAGATTTATATTCCAAACCGCGGAGGAGGGCACCAGAGGCGCCGTAGGCATGGAAGCTGCGGGCGTCACCAAGGGCGTGGATTACTTGCTGGGCGGTCATATCGGCTTTCAGGCAAACACGATGAGAGGCATCATCTGCGGTACCAAAAAGCTACTTGCGACCACTAAATTTGACGTAAGCTTAAAGGGTAAGTCCGCTCACGCCGCGGGCGCGCCGCAAAATGGAGCCAACGCTCTGCTCGCCGCAGCCGAGATGGCGCTTGATATGCACGGCATCACTAGACACGCAGACGGCGTCACGCGTATCAACGTCGGTGTGCTGCGCGCAGGCGAAGGACGCAACGTCATCGCGCCTAACGGCTACCTTGCGTGCGAGACGCGCGGCGAGAGCACGGAGCTGAATGAGTTTATGAAGGCCAAGTGCATGGACATAGTGGAGGGCGTTTCTAAAATTTACGGCGTCAGCTACGACGTGCAGGTTACGGGCGGCACCGCGGGCGGCGATAGCGACGAGGATAGCACGCAGCTTTACGAGGATGCGGCGAAGGCATCGCCGTTTATCGACGATGATAAAATCGTAAGGGAGCTAAGCTTCGGCGCGTGCGAAGATTTCGCGCATTTTATGCGCTCGGTGCAAGATGCGGGCGGCAAGAGCGGATATCTGATGATAGGTACGACGCTTGCGGCGGGACATCACAACGCCAAATTCGACTTCGACGAGGACTCGCTGCTTGCAGGAGTGGACGTTTATCTGCGCTGCGCGTATAAGCTAAACGGCAAAATTTAAGGAAAGCGGCATGAAAAGAGCACTACTTCTAAGCGCTTCCAGTTACAAAGACAGCGGCTATCTGAACCACTGCAAGGGGTGGATCAAGGAATTTTTAGGAGATCTTTGGGAGGATGAAATTTTATTCATTCCGTTTGCGGGCGTTAGGCGCACGAACGAGCAATACGAGCAGAAGGTCGCGGACTGCTTGGAGAGTAACAATATCAGATCGATCCACCGCTTTTCCGATATGAAAGCCGCCGTTAAAAATGCCAAATCGATCTGCATCGGCGGCGGCAATACCTTCGTGCTGCTAAATGAGCTTTATAAATTTGATCTCTTAGGCGCGATCAAAGAGGCCGTGGATAGCGGTACGCCGTATTTCGGCTGGTCTGCGGGCGCAAATGTCGCGGGCAAGACGATGATGACTACCAATGATATGCCGATCGTCTTCCCGCCCTCGCCGGTAGCTCTGGGGATCTTTCCGCACCAGATCAATCCGCACTTCATAAGCGGTAAAATTTCAAACCACAACGGCGAGAGCAGGGAGGAGCGGTTGGAGGAGTTTTTGATCGTCAATCAAAACGACAGCGTCTATGCTATGCCCGAGGGTAGCGCGTTTTTGATAAACGGAAACGAGTGCGAGGTGATGGGGCATGCGGACGTGCTGAAATTCGAGCATAAAAAAGAGATCTCGCGCATCGCCGTGGGAAGTAAATTTAAAATTTAAAAGGAGTTATCGTGCAGACACTTAGGCTATTTTTGGCGCTTGCGGGTATCGTCGCAGTCGTCGCTTTACTAATCATGAAGAAGGATACCAAAACCGTGCTTATCGGCGTGGGTTTGGTGCTGTGCGTGCTTTGTCTAAAGCCGCTAGACGGGCTAAACGCCTTTACCTCGTATATGACTAAAGCAGGTCTTATTAAGGCGATCTGCGCCAGCATGGGTTTTGCCTTCGTGATGAAATTTACCGGCTGCGATCGCGCACTTGTAAATTTACTAACCAGACCCCTCGGCAATATCGGATTTTTATTAATCCCTATCGTCGTGGCGCTTACGTATTTCATAAATATCGCTATCCCCTCCGCTGCGGGTTGCTCCGCTGCGGTAGGCGCTACGCTGATCCCCGTGATGATGGCTGCGGGCGTTAAGCCCGAGATGGCGGGAGCTGCGGTATTTGCGGGAACTTTCGGTAGCGTTTTAAGCCCGGGCTCGGCGCACAACGTATTTGTAGCCGATATGGTAAAGGCGCACAACCCATCTTACACGGTTCAAGACGTTATCGGAGTGCAGTTTTATAGCGCGATTACCGCTTTGATCGTAGTTTTGATCGTAATGAGTATAACGGCGATAGTTTGCAAAGACTACACCAAGGGGGTGAATTATCTCGCACAAAAGGAGGGCGGCGCAAATTCCGTTGCGTCAAATTCAGCCGACGGTTCAAATTTAGACACGCAACCTCAAAAGATAAACGTCTTATACGCGCTTATGCCGTTAGTGCCGCTAGTGATCTTGGTAATCGGCGGCACGAGTCTAAATCAGGTCTCTTTCCTAAAATGGACGAAGATGGGCGTCGCCGAAGCGATGCTACTGGGCGCTATCCTCACCATCGCCGTTACCCTAACCGATCCTCAAAAAATTACGAAGGAATTTTTCAAAGGAATGGGTAGTGCGTATGCCGATATCATAGGTATCATCATCGCAGCAGGCGTCTTCGTCGCGGGGCTTAGTGCGTGCGGAGCGATCGATTTCGTAATCGAGTGGCTTAAAAACGAGCAGGGCTACGTAAAATTCGGCGGAACCTTCGTGCCGTTTTTTATGGGCGTCGTAACGGGCTCTGGAGATGCGGCGTCGATGGCGTTTAACACCGCCGTGACAGTGCATGCGGATGCGCTGGGCTTTGAACAAGACAAACTCGGTATGGCGGTTGCGATAAGCGGCGCGCTAGGCAGGAGCGCATCGCCGATCGCGGGCGCTTGCATCGTTTGCGCGGGACTTGCGATGGTAAGCCCTATTCAAATCGCTAAAAGAACGGCTTTAGGGATGTTTCTATCCGTCTGCGTCATCGCATTTTTCATTTTGTAAAAAGGCTTATTTGTGGATATCGTGCAGAGGTTTTTAAACTACACCAAGATCAACACTACCACGAATAGGGTCGCGGGCGCTGCTGGCATAATGCCCTCAAATCCTAAGGAACTCGAGCTTGCAGGCCTCATAAAAAGCGAGCTCGAAGCTCTTGGCATCGAAAATATCAGCCTTAACGAGAAGTCGATTTTAATCGCTAAAATTCCCTCAAATTTAGACACGCCCGCTGCGAGAGTAGCTTTTTTTGCTCACCTTGATACCAGTGCCGAGCAGACGAATGATACCAAAGCTCAGATCGTAAGATACGAAGGCGGCGATATTTGCCTGAATAAAGAGCTAGAGATCTATCTTAAAGAGAGTGAAAATGAGGAGCTGCGAGATTATAAAGGAGATGAGATTATCGTAACGGACGGCACCAGCTTGCTAGGCGCCGACGATAAGGCGGCGATCGCCGCGATCGTAAATGCACTGGAATTTTTCGTCCAAAATCCGCAGATCAAGCACGGCGAGATAATCGCTTGCTTCGTACCGGACGAGGAGCAGGGCTTGCGGGGCGCAAAGGCACGGATGTAAGCGAGATAGGCGCGGATTTTGGCTACTGCCTTGATTGCTGCGGCATCGGCGAGTTTATCTACGAGAATTGGAACGCGGGCGATTGCGTCGTTACCTTCAAGGGTCAGTCCGCTCATCCGATGAACGCCAAAGGCAAGCTCGTAAATTCCTTACTTTTGGCGCATAAGTTTATCTCGCTGTTGCCCGCGGGTGAGGCGCCCGAATACACAGAGGGCAGGGAAGGCTATTTTTGGGTTAAGGAGCTTAGCGGCAACAGCGCAAAGACCGTCCTAAAGATCGACGTGAGGGAATTTGACGAGAAAAGATATGAGCAGCGTATGGAATTTTTACAAAAGACGGCGGACGGGCTTCGCGCGATCTGGGGCGATCGGATCGAAATTCCGCTAAACGACCGCTATAAAAACGTCTATAACTTTTTGAAAAACGACGAGGCACCTGCAATTCGATTTGCGAAGCAAGCTTTTAAAAACTTAAATATCGAGCCCAAGATCAAGCCTATGCGAGGCGGCTACGACGGCGCCGTCATCTCCGCAAAGGGGCTGCCGTGCCCGAACCTCTTTACCGGCGGGCATAATTTCCACTCGATCTACGAATACCTGCCCGTAGGCTCTTTAAAAGCGGCGAGCGAGGTGGTTAAGCGGATCATAATGCTGGCGGCGGCGCGAGCTTAGCTAAGGCGCTTTCTACTCCGCGCGCAGATTTGGCTTTAAATTTAATTCGTTCATTCCGCCGCGAAATTTTACCCTGCAGGGCGGAATTTTATCTAGCGGACGAAATTTTGCCGAGCAAAGCGGAATTTTGCTTTACTAAGCGGAATTTCACGCGGCTATGAAATTTTGCTTTGCTCTACCGAACGCGCGGTTTAGCGAGATCAAAAATGCGCGTTGTAAAATTTTGCCGCATCCTGTGCTTTACAGCCCGCTTATTGTCGTGCCCTTAATGCTATTCGCAGACGGCGCGACCGCGCATTTTTGCAGCCTACACGACAAGCTGCGGTGAATTTTATATTTCGACGATTTAGATGGCTAGCAGACACGCCGTATCGGCCGGCAAAATTTTATCCCCGCAGCAGGCAGAGCGGACGTTTTTAGCGCAAGTGAGATCAGCCTTTAGGAACTAGACGGCGTCGCAATAGCGCTTAAAAAGGCACGGAATTTCTTTAAATTAAAATTTTGCCGTAATGCTCGGCTCGCGCTGAATTATCTATAAACTGCACAGGCTAAATTTAACGCTTCGTGTAAAATTTTATCGCGACTTTCTTTATTTCAAAGGCGCAGTTCAAGCCCGAAACGAGGCTCGAATTTTAAAATTTAGCCCAAAAACCTAGCTTGGTTTTAATTTAAAATTTTTTACCT